>MDTC01191253.1_pt1 | contig 280121 bp, 255 predicted proteins | sample 811181 | NCBI WGS metagenome assembly MDTC01 (sample SAMN05326644, study PRJNA326480) | marine metagenome | isolation source: seawater | place: Pacific Ocean: North | collected 2011
CAGGCCGCATCGACACAACGATGACCTGCCGCCAAATGTGGCAGAAAGTATGTACTGGAAAACTTATAAACCCGTGGCCAGTTTTACTTGACCACTACATCTGGGCGTAGAGAGAAATCGCTTGTCCAGTTTTATGTAGTCGAAGGGGATTGAAGCGGTCCTCAAGTCGTTTGAGTACCCCATGCCGTAGTCGTAGATAGCGATTGCTGCGCCGTCATGGCGCAACCTATGAATTCGCTGGATCATTGAGGTAGTTAGGTAGGTGTCTACCTGCTCTGATATCTCAAGGCATATACCCTTGAGCCTATGCCTGCTCATGCTGGAGACCCAGCGGCAGTTTTCAACAGAAAAGTCGGTAATTGCGACATTGACGAAAACAGCTAACGTCTGGAACCCAATGGAGCTTAAAGCTCTTTGAGTTGCTATGGCGCGCTGAATAGAGAGCTGGAAGTGCTTTAGCTGGGCGTCGTCGTTCCCACTTTTGTACAAATGAGCGCTAGGAGAGGAATTTGTAAACCCCAGCTCGGGGCAGCGTGAAAGTAGCTCGAAGCCGGTGCATAAGTTTGTCGATAACGAAACTATGGGCTGGAGGTAAAAGCTAAGAAGCTCATTCTCTAAAGCTTGAGTGAGCACATCGTCCATGATGCGGTATGTCCTTGTCGATTGTTTGTGGTGGTACTCTAATTAACGACCAAAGCACTGGTTTCTGATTTTTCTCTGAAGGGTGAGTCAAGGTTTTTTCGCCAGGTATTTTGCCGTGTGGCGATACTTGTGACGGGTGTCATAGTACATTGTTGCGCTAATGGACAGGATATTTATTTTGTGAATTTTTATTATCCTGCGCGAGCCTTGATTTTTTGAACATTTACTTGCTTGAATGCTGCTCCAGTTTGGTGCTGGAGCGCTGCTATATTGGCCGATATTCGGGCGGCATAGCTGGGTCGGTAGGTGCACTGCTGTGTATTTTTATTTGGGCATCTCAACGACCTCCAGTTGGTTGCTTTCGAGTTTCCGGAGATCGCTAAGAGAAGTAATTTTAAGTAGAGCTATAGAGACGGGTCGCCGGGTAGTTCGGGTCGGCGTCTGTGCTTTGTGGCTTGCTCGTAAGCGTAGCTGATACTAAACAGTGTGGTCTCATCCCAGCGTCGGCCAAAAAATTCTATTCCAATCGGTAACGCTGGTTGATCAGTTGAGAAACCGGCGGGCACGACAATAGAAGGCATGGCGGTGGTGCTGCTAAAGCCGCAGTTGTTCGTTTGTGATGTGCCGGTAATTCTTGCAGGTTGTTGGACTGGGGGGTAAACCAAGGCATCCAGGTCGAGTGCATCCATCTCGCTTTCAACGTAGTTGCGCAGTTCCTCACGTTTTTCGAGCTTTGCAATATAACTGGGCGAGCTGGTATCTCTCGCCGCAAGGCTTACACCAATGAGTGCCTCGATAAACGGGTGCACTAGACCACTGGTGAATATGTCGACGGTATCAGAGCGAGGGGCCGCGAAGCTCGCTAGGTATTCATCCATGTGATCGGCGAATTCCTGAACAATAAGCGTATTGGAAATATCCTCAAACTCGGGAAGGGTTATTGGATCAATAATTTCAGCACCTGCAGCCGCTAAGTCGATCAGTGCTTGGTCTAGCACAGCATTCACGTCGGCATTGTCGCCAAAGGCGTCGGTACCGCCATAGCTGCGCAACACGCCAATGCGCTTTCCTTTCAGGCCATCTTTGTCCAGGGAGTCCAGATAGCTCGCTGGCTGCCGGCGTTCTGCGGCATGGGTTCTTGGGTCGGCCGGATCTACCGCTGCCATGCTATCCAGCATCAACGCGGCGTCACGAACCGTTCGGGTGATGGGGCCCCCTACATCCATGGTGTGCGAGAGTGGCACTAGGCCATCTTGTGACACTAATCCAACGGTGGAGCGCACGCCGACAAGGGAGTTGTTGGAGGGCGGTAGGCGTATTGAGGCGCAGGTATCGGAGCCGGTGCCAAGCAGGCCGAAGTTGGCGGCAATGGCGGCTGCACTGCCGCCACTGGAGCCGCCGGCGTCTTTGGTGGTGTCATAGGGCGTGCCAATTCGCAAAGAGACGCTGTTAAAACTTTGTATCCAGAATGCGTATTCGCTCATGCCGGCTTTGCCCAAAATAAGTGCGCCGGCCTCTCGCAGTCGAGCAACGGTAAAGGCATCGTCAGGTGGCTGGGAGCCTGCGAGTGCGCGTGACGATGCGGTGGTTGGGAAGTCGTAGGTATCGAAGAGATCCTTCAATAAAACGGGTGCGCAGTGCAGCGGGCCGGTGAGGCCATCTTTTTCGAAGGCCTCATCAAGTGCTGTGGCCTGTTCGCGCCACTGGGGGTTAATGCTAACGATACTATTGATGGGTAGGCCGGTTGCTGGATTATTGTCGAGCCGTTCTATGCGCTCAATGTACTTTTCGGCTAAGCCTACGCAGCTAAGCGCTTGGCCGGATTCATCAACTTGTTCACCGCGAAAGCCTGCATGGATATCCGCCACGGTGGCCTCAAGCAGTTCAAAGGTTGTTGGCGCGGGAGTATCTGGCAGCGAACCGGTGGTTGAGGAACTGGAGCCTCCACCGCAAGCACTAATAACTGCTACTGAGATGGCGAGAGAGGTGGATGAGAAGACGCGCTTGATACTCGGTCGCATTTAAAATTTCCTCGGTTGGTTAAAGTCTGGTTTTATCTAGCAATAATGGTGCCACCGAGCTGGACGATTCGCGGCTTGGTTTTAGTGGTAGGTCGGGTGTCGGAGGGCTGAAATGAAGGGGAGGTTTCATTAAATAAGCAGATTGTTCGCGGTCATGCCCGCTATCCTACGAGTCATGGGATCATGTTTTTGTAGGAGCGACTTAAGTCGCGAAGGTTCGGGGCGCTGAGCTATGGCCGGTGGTGCATATAGCATTGGGCTCTGTTGAGGCTTCCCATCGCGGTTAAAACCGCTCCTACAAGTGGCGCGAGGTGTTTTTGTAGCACAGTGTGGCCCCTTGTAGGAGCCCGCCTGAGGGCGACCTGAGCGAACGGTAGGGGCTGCGTATCGTTCGCGGTCAGGCCCGCCTACCCAAAACATTCCCTGCGGTCATGGGGCACGCTGTCCTACGAGAGATGGGGGATGTTGCCCTGCAGATGGCACGAGGTGTTTTTGTAGGAGCGACTTACCCAAGGCACTCCCTGGTCGCGGGGCACGCTGTTAGTCGCGAATGGTGCGAGGCGCTTAGCTATGGCCCACAGCGCTGATGGCGATGCAATCTGTTGGAGCCCTTATCGCGGTTAAAACCGCTCCTTGTATGTTACCAACACGTCACATGGATTATGGTTTACCGGTTACCGGGGAGGCCGTTCGCTCCTGGAAGCAGCTTGCTCTGACTTCGTCTGTAGAGCGGCTCCCCGCCTCATTGGGCCTACTTGGCGGTGGTTATTGATCTGTATGCCCGCCGGGTAGTGGGCTGGGCGTTATCGGACAAGCCCGATGCCGACCTGACGATCAAGGCAGTTGAGGACGCTTATGGGCGTAGAGGTAAGCCTGGTGGCGTGCTGTTTCACTCAGACCAGGGCTCGCAATACAGCACCCTGCGGTTCCGTCAGCGGCTTTGGCGTTACCGGTTTGAACAGAGCATGAGTCGCCGAGGTAATTGCTGGGACAACGCGCCGATGGAGCGGTTGTTCAGGAGTCTGAAGACGGAGTGGGTGCCGAACACCGGCTATCGCTCTATCGCGGAAGCGACGATGGATATTGGTTGGTATCTGATGACCTGCTACAACCAGCGCCGACCACACGCTGCAAATGATGGGCTGTCACCTGTGGCGAAGGAAGAAAAACTTAAATCACTGTCCGGGAATAGTTGACCACTACATTACCTACTCCGAAGGGTTTTTCTTCAGATCGCTCAACATTCATAGCAAAAACAAAAAGGCCCTCTTGGAGAGGGCCTGGGATTCAACTGACTGTCAGCGGATTGGTTTGTGCTGGATCAGAAGCGCAATACGCCTTCAACGGCGACGCTGCGCGGGGGATCGGTTGAGGCGAAGTGGGCACCGACAAACAGGGGAACGTCGTTGCCGTGCGAGGTGGTAATTTCGTTGGTGAGGTTTTTACCCAGCAGAGCGATTTCCCAGCCCTGCTTGAAGTGCATCAGCGACAGACGGCTGTTGATTTTGTAGAAGGCGTCCTGCACGTCGGCTTCGTCGCGGTCCTGCGTGGTGTAGTACTCGTCGGTGTAGTTCAGGTCGAGTTGCAGACGCAGTTCCATCACATCGCCAATCGGGTAGACATATTGGCCGGTGAGACTGGCGGTTACTTCCGGCGCGTAGTCGGTGCCCTCGCCCGACAGGTCCTGACGACAGTCGGGGTTACCTGCACGGAATGCGGCATCGGTCTGCACAGCGGTACAAGGGCCGTCTTTGAACGAGGTGAAGTAGGAGTCCAACCAGGCCATTGAGGCGCCGACGGTCAGACGCTCGCTGAGCGCCATACGGAAGTCAGCCTCTACGCCTTGGGTGATCGATTCAGCGGCATTGCCCACCACATAGCCGGTGAGGGTGAAGTTACTCACCTGACGGTTGGCAAACTCGGTGTAGAACGCGGCGGCATTGAAGGTGGCGGCGCCGTCGAACAGGGTGGTTTTGACACCCAGCTCGAAGGTATCGGCTTCTTCGTCTTCGTAGGTAAAGGCGTCCTGACTGGCGGTGGTGTCGCTGGCGTTAAAGCCGCCATCTTTAAAGCCTTTGGCGTAGCGGAAGTAGCTCATCACGTCTTCGGTGGCATACCACTGAATATTGAATGCCGGGGAGACGTTATCCACGCTGCGTTCGTTGGCAATGTCGTGGTTTTCCGAGTTGTTGAGCGCACCGGCAATAATCGCGTACAGCGGGTTGATGCTGCGCTCTTTGGAGCGGAACTGGGCCACGTCCAGATACTTGGTGGCTTCTTTATCGTCTTCACCCCAGCGCAGACCGAGTGTGGCGCTGAGGGTGTCGGTGATGTTCCAGGTGGCCTGCCCGAATACAGCGAGACTGTCCGTCGTCTGCTCGAACTCGGTGAAGGTCGCGAGCTGGGTGGGCAGCGACAGGCCGAGCAAAGTACTTGGGATGCCGAGCGCGTTGAAGTCGAGGTTCAGCCACAGGGTGCTGTTGAGGTCCTGCTGGTGGGCGTAGACCCCCGCAATGTAGTCGACCCGCTCGCCCACCGAACCCGCAATGCGGAATTCCTGGCTGATCTGGGTGAAGTCTTCGGTATTTTCTGTGCCGATAAACTCCAGGTCGGTGAAGTCGGCATCGAGATTGAAGACAAAATCGAAGTGGGAGTAGCCGGTGATACTGGTCAGCGTGACCGCGTCAGTGAGCGCATACTCCACGGTAAACACGGCGGCCTCGCTGTTGTTCTGCGTCAGTGCGGGTTGCCACTCGAACTGCTTGTCGGATTTGCGGCGATCGAGTCGCCCGTCTTCGCGGGGGTCAATCTCGTCTTCCAGATTGAAAGACAGCAGCGCAAACGGCAGGTTGATCGGCAAGCTGATCGGCAGCGAGATATTGGACTGGTAGAGGTTAAAGGTGCCGGTATTGTCGGTGAGCTGGAAGGTGGTGCCATTAATGCCGAAGTCGGACTTTTCCAGCTTCAGGTTCATGTCCAGCTTGTCGGTGGCGTCCCAACGCAGCGCCAGACGCATGGAGTCCTCCGCACGCTGTGCCTCGTCGCGGTCGAGAATAAAGTTATCGACATAGCCGTCTTCTTCCAGCCGCTTATACGCGGCGCGGGCGGAGAAACCAGCACCCAGTGGCGTATTGATAATTGCGGTGACTTCACGGGCACCGATCTCGGGGTTGTACTGGTAAGCCAGTTCGCCGCCCAACTCGTCACTGGGCCGGGCGGTGCTGATATTGACCGCCCCGGCGATGGTGTTTTTACCGAACAGCGTGCCCTGTGGGCCTTTCAGCACTTCCACCAGGGCGATGTCGAGAAACGGCGACTGAAACTGCTGACCGCGCCCGGCGTAGATGCCGTCGATAAACATGCCTACCGACTGCTCGAACCCCCGGTTATCGCCGGAGCCAACGCCGCGTATATAAATGGCGTTCCCCTGACCGGTGACGGCCATTTTGAAGTTAGGTACATACGCGGTCAGTTCTTCGATGCGCTGAAGCCCGGCATCGCGGATTTTCGCGCCATCGACAGCCGCCACGGCAATCGGTACGTCTTGCAGGCTTTGCTGCTGCTTTTGCGCCGTGACGATGACTTCTTCAAGCTGCGCACGGGCGCCCTCTTCTGCGGCCACACTGATAGCCGGCAAGGCGGCTAACGCCAGTGCAGCGCTCCATTTACTGCGGACCATAGTCATTCCTTATTAGAATTATTGTTAACCATAGTGTCGCAAAGCGACGGGGAGAGATTGTTTAACGGTGCCAGCTGTGTCATTGGACGACAGCGCCTTGAGCACCGTCGACGGCGCCTAGAGAAGCCCCTTTTCGCGCTGGCGCCGAATCCAATTGATGGCTCGGCCGCCCTCGCAATTGCCGGTGAGCGCAATCACCAGATCGACCGCGTCCAGCAGGGCGGCCAGATCGACGCCGGTATCGAAGCCCATTTGCCGGAGCATGACGACCACGTCTTCGGTGGCAACATTGCCGGTTGCCCCCGGCGCAAAAGGACAGCCGCCCAGACCGCCGACGGAGGCGTCAAACTTGCGAATGCCACACTCCACAGCCGCGTAGACATCGGCCACGCCCATGCCTCGGGTGTCGTGAAAGTGGCAGGAGAGTCGCTCGACGCCGTATTCGGCGATAAGCGGCGGCAGCAAACGCCGAACCTGATCCGGGCTCGCCGCGCCAATGGTGTCTGCCAATACAATTTCTGTGGCGCCCGCCGCCAGTAAGTCGTCGCAGACCCGGTGGACCGCATCTGCGCTGACCTCGCCCTCAAAAGGGCACTCCCAGGCGGTCGCCACATAGGCCAGCACCCGGTTTCCGTCGGCGCGGCCTTGCGCAATCACCTCCCGACTGACGGCCAGCGCATCCTCCGTTCCCATACGAATATTGCGCTGGTTCATGGTTTCGCTGGCGGCCACCACCAGCCCCATGGTGCGAACCCCTGAAGCGTGGGCCAGATCATAGCCCCGGCGATTCGGAATCAACGCCGACAAGTGTTCCTTGCCGGGGAGCAGGCATTGGGCAAGCTCGTCCGTACCCGCCATGGCAGGCACCGCTTTGGGCGAGACAAAGGCGCCGATCTCAATATGCGTCAGCCCGGCGCGAAGCAGCGCGTGGATAAGCTGAAGGCGCTCATCAACGCTCAAGACCTTGGCCTGGTTTTGCAGACCGTCTCTCGGCCCCACATCGTTAATTATTATTTTTTCGCGTTCCATGTTTCCCCAACCGCAGACAGGCATACAACATCACACATTCACCACATCGTAACGCAGCAAGCCTGAACTGACACCTTTCATTTTTTCCGCAGCTAAGTACGGCCCCACCCAAGCGCAAAAAAAATGATTACTGCTTCACAAATATCCATCGCGATTGGCCGCGGGAAAACCCGCCACTGAAACTCATATGAAAATACCTGTGTCATTGAAAGGGCATTCAAGCCTTACTTGTTTGCAGTGACACAGAAGCCCTCATTTGCGGTTATTTATCCGGCGCTCAACCACTTATTAAGCAAGGCACTCATAACGAGAAATTACCGATGATTAAATACCGTGCCGAGTGGAATCACGCATCGTATAAATTCGCCTAATTGGCTTAGCCCAAAGACAGATACTGCAATACATCAATCGCGACGACGCTGTTATATCAGCATATTTCTGCATCATCGCCTGTTAAAAAGAGAACAAACGATAAGGCGTGGCAGGCACTCACATTGGCAGCAATCGACCCAATTTCTCGCAGCAATGCGAATATGAAGACAAGGATACTTTTGTCGTTAAAAGAGAAAAATATAAACCGCTTTTATCGTGTATCCAGCACATCACTACCGCAATTTCTCAATGTGTTAACCACTTAATCCCATCCCCCTGCATACGTGCACTATCACCGTAACTACGCGAATGGTATTACGTATTAGTGCCTATACAGACAAATAAACTGTTTACCTAGGCTGTGACGTTAGAGGCTACTAGTACACATCATGAAGAGACTATGCGAATGGATCACAGCACTGCCGACCGAGCGTCTACTGCCCCCGCCACCAACACAAAAACCATAAAAGGTGAAACAGGACGAGCAACGAATACCGCACTTTCACCTCGTCATGAATCACTGGCCGCCGAGTTTCTTCCTCTGGCCCGCGCGCAGCGAGGCATGTGGGTCGCCGAACGTATTCAATCGAAAGGCGCCGTTTACAATCTTGGCGAGTACTGCGAGATTTTTGGCCCGATTGATGAGAGCGCCTTTATCGACGCGCTCTATCAAGTAGCCGAGGAATCTGACACCGCCCGCGTGCAGATTATCGAAACCGAGGACGGCCCCCGGCAGGCGATCATGGATTGCTACCACGGACATTTTCCGATGGTGGATTTCAGCAATCACGCCACCCCCCTGCAGGCGGCAGAGCAGTGGATGCTGGATGAGATTCAGGCGCCGACCGATATTGCAACAGACCCGCTATGGGGCGGCGCACTGATAAAGCTGGCAGACGACCACTATTGCTGGTTCCACCGTGTGCATCATGTGGTGATCGACGGCTTCGGCGGCGGCTTGATGGCCCGTCGACTGGCAGAGGTCTACAACCACCGGGCACTCGGAACACCACTGCCGCCCTGCCCGTTTTTGCCCTTGCACGAACAACTGGCACAGGAAACCAGCTATCGCGAGTCCAAGCGATTCGAACGCGACAAGCAATACTGGAGCGAGACACTGAGCGGGATTCCCGACCCGATTTCCCTGAGCCGCAACGGCGGCATGCGCTCGGGCGGACTTCTGCGCAGCCGTGCACCGCTGCGCCGGGATATCGCCGAGCGACTGAGCGAAATTGGACAGGAAGTCGGGGCGAGTTTGCCTCAAGTGCTGATTGCCTTGATCGGTGCGTACTACTACCGCAGTACGGGTCAGGAAGACTTGGTGCTCGGCATGCCGGTTTCTGCACGGGTAAACAAAACCCTGCGCCAGATACCGTCAATGATGGCAAACGCGGTGTCGATCCGACTGGCGCTGTCGCCGGAGATGAGCCTGACAACGCTGATCGAACAGGTCGCCAAAACCGTGCGCAGCGCGCTGCGCCACCAGCAATATCGCTATGAAGACCTTCGCCGCGACCTGGGACTGCTCGGTCAGAACCAGCAGATATCCTGGCTCGGCGTGAATATCGAGCCCTTTGATTACGACCTCGGATTCGGCGGCCACAGAACCGCGATGCGCAATCTGTCCAACGGTTCGATAGAAGACTTGACCATTTTTGTCTTCGATCGGGGCACGGAAGACGGCATGAGCATCGACCTCGATGCCAACCCCGGCCTCTACAGTCAGGCGGAACTCGACGACCACCGGGATCGCCTGATGCGGATGATCGCTCAGCTCGTTGAGCGGCCTGATGAGAGCCTGATGCGGGCGGAGCTGCTGTCTGCCGACGAATACCGCCGCATCGTCACAGAATGGAATGACACCGCCAGACCCTTACCGGACACCAGCCTTCCGCAACTGTTTGCGGAGCAGGCGGCAGACCACGCCACGCGGATCGCCATCGCGACCCCGGGTGTGTCTTTCAGTTACCGGGAGCTGGATACCCTTTCCAGCCAGTTGGCTGCGGCTCTGCAACAGCGCGGCATTGGACCGGGCAGTCTGGTGGCGACGGCGCTGCCACGCGATGCCTGGCTGAGCGTCGGGCTGATGGCCATTATGAAAAGCGGCGCGGCGTATTTGCCACTGGACCCATCTGCCCCGGAGCAGCGCAATACACTGATTCTCGATGAAGCCAAAGCGGATCTGCTGCTGGTAGGCAATGCCGCGCAGGCGGCACTCAGCACCGCCACACTGCCGACGACCACCCTGTCGCAGTTGCGCGACGCCGCGCCCGAGAATATCCCCCAGCTTCCCGCGCTCGATCCGCAATCACCGGCCTATGTGATCTTCACATCGGGCTCGACCGGGCGCCCGAAAGGCGTGGTAGTCACTCACCGAAATCTGCTGAATTTCCTGCTGTCCATGCAGGATCATTTCCGCCTCAGCCCCGACAATGCACTGCTGGGCCTGACCACCATCGCCTTTGATATCGCCGCGCTCGAGCTTTATCTGCCGCTGATGTGCGGGGCGCGTGTCGAACTGGTGGACAGGGAAACGGCAAAAGACCCCGACGCACTGGCTCGCCACATTGTTGAGCGCGGCGTCAGTCATGTTCAGGCCACGCCCTCCCACTGGCAGGCACTGCTTGCCGATCATGCCGCCGCGCTCAAGGGGATTCGCGCGCTGGTGGGTGGTGAAGCGCTGCCCTCTGCGCTGGCCCACAAAATGCGCCAGCTCGGCCACCCCGTCACCAATCTTTACGGCCCCACCGAGACCACGATCTGGTCAACGATGATGGAGCTGGATGGCAACGATCTGGATTCGCCGCCCATTGGCCGCCCCATCTGGAATACGCAGGTATATGTGCTCGACGCCGCATTGCAGCCGGTGCCGGTGGGCGCCGTTGGCGAGCTGTATATTGCCGGGGAAGGTGTGGCAAACGGCTATCTTCACCGACCGGAATTAACCGCCGAGCGCTTCCTCGCCAATCCCTTCGGCGCGGGTCGCCTCTACAAAACCGGCGACCAGGCACGCTGGCGGCACGACGGCGTATTGGAATATTTGGGTCGCAATGATTTTCAGATCAAAATCCGTGGCTTCCGCGTGGAAAGCGATGAGATCGAAAGTGCGATGATCACGCTGCCCGCCATACAGCAGGCCGCGATTGCTCTGCATCAGGACCCGGCCGGCAACAAGCGGCTGATCGGCTATATTGTGCCCACCGCCGATGCAGATGCCGAGGCCCTGTCGCCCCGCTCCCTGCGCGGAACCCTGAGCCGCCTGTTACCCGACTACATGGTGCCGGCGCTGTTCGTCGAGCTGGACGCACTGCCGCTCAATGTGAACGGCAAGCTGGATCGCAAGGCTCTGCCAGAACCCGCCTGGCAAGCGCAGCATGAATATGTCGCGCCGCGCACAGAGGCCGAAATCCAGCTCGCGGCGATTTGGAGCGAGCTGTTTGGCATCAAGAAAATCAGCGTGCACGACAACTTCTTTGATCTGGGCGGGGACTCGCTGATGGCTGCTCGCCTGATCGCCAAGCTCCGGGATATAACACAGCGGAATATTCCTCTGGCCGCCATCTTTGCGGCATCAACCGTGGCTGACCTCGCGGAGCAACTGGAGCAATACCGCAGTGTCGATCCACTCGGCCCGTTGATCCCTTTTAACGAGCGCGGACAGGGCCCGGCGGTGTTCTGCATACACCCGGTGGTCGGCTTGAGCTGGGCCTACGGTTCGCTGTCACATATGCTCGGCAGTGATATTTCTGTGTACGGCCTGCAGGCCCGTGGTTTCCGCGACGCCAGTTCGCTGCCGGGCAGTATCGAAGAAATGGCGCGAGACTATCTGCAACAGATGCGAGCATGCCAGCCCGACGGGCCCTACCGGCTGGTGGGGTGGTCGATGGGTGGGCTGGTTGCCCATGAGGTGGCCCGCCTGCTGAGAGAGGATGGCGAAGAACTTGAACTGCTGGCAATTCTCGACGCCTTTCCCTGCCTGCTCGACGATGCGATGCAGCAGCGCAACGAGGCGGAGCTGGCGGCCGACACACTGGCGTTTCTGGGTATCGAAAGCCGTGAGATTCCCTCCTCTATTGACGAGCTGACCGACATCCTCGGCCGTGAGTACGATATTTTTAATCTGCCAGAGCTGGAAGAACTGCAGCAGAGTAATGAAGAGACGCTGGCCAATATGGTTGAGCTGTTGAAGAACAACATCACGCTGATGCGAAATTTCGTGCCGCAATATGTGGATGTGGATATTCAGTTCTTCCACGCCGCTGCCACCGCCGAGAATCCGGCCGTTTGCTACGAGCCTGAGGGCTGGCAGCCCTATGTTCGCGCAATGACCGTGCATTCGCTCGACTGTCACCACCAGCAAATGCTAGATGCGGATATCGCCGCAAAAATTGCGCCGCGCATTGCCTCCGTGCTGCCCGCCCGGCGCAGCGGAGCCGCCGCGTGAGAATCACGCTGTTCTCCGTTGGCACACAGGGCGATGTGAGGCCATTTGTCGCCCTGGGCTGCGGACTGATGGCCGACGGTCATGAGGTACGACTGGCAACCGGTCGCGACAGCGAGGCCATGGTCAAGGCCCACGGCCTGGACTACTCACCGCTCAACGCAGACTTTCTGGAAATCATGCGGCGTGATCCGAAGGCATTGCAGAAGGGCTTGAACCCCATCGCCTTCGTGCGAACCGCCCGCCGAGAGCTGAGCCGAATGGCCGATGGCTGGTCGAAAGATGGCTATCGCGCGGCGCTGGGAGCCGATTTATTGATCGGCGGCGGCATGGTTGCCGGGCTCGCGGCCTCACTGGGCGAGCGTCTGGAAATCCCCTCAGCGGGCGCCCACCTTCAGCCGGTGACGCCCTGCCCCGACATTCCGCCCATGATGCTGCCGCCACCCAAAAAGCCGAGACCCGGCTTCGTGAACACCGGGCTTTACCATGTCTGCCAACTGCTGGTCTGGCAAATGTTGAGTCCCGCCTACAAAACCGTCCGGCAGGAACTCGACCTGCCCAAAGCGAGCTACTGGCGAACCTTCCACTCCGATAACGCCCACAAAATAAAGCATCTTTACGGCTTCAGTCCCACACTGCTTCCCCCGTCCCCACACTGGACTGATTCGGTAAAGGTCACTGGCAACTGGTTACTGGAAGAGCACAACTGGCAAGCGCCTGACGATCTGCTTGCCTTTCTCGACGCCGGCGAAAAACCCATTTATGTCGGCTTCGGCAGTATGCTCGGCGAGGATATTGAAGCCTTTACCCTTAACGTCATTGAAGCGATCCAGCTCAGCGGCAAACGCGCCATTCTCGCGACGGGATGGGGAGGACTCTCTCCAGATGCCGTAAACCCGCAGGAGATCTTTGTGCTGAACAGCGCCCCCCATGACTGGCTGTTCCCCCGTGTATCGCTGGCGGTTCACCACGGCGGCGCAGGCACTACCGCAGCGGCGCTGCATGCGGGCATTCCCTCGGTTGTGATTCCCTTCTATGGCGACCAGCCCTTCTGGGCCTGGCGACTTCAGCAACTTGGCATCGCGCCCCCGGCGCCGCTTCGTCATCAGCTCACCGCCCCCGCTCTGGCCCGCGCCATAAAACAAGCTTCGCAATTGCCGATGCAGATCACCGCAGCAGCACTGGGAGAGCAGGCCAGAAGCGAAAACGGTGTTCAAACTGCCATCGATCAGCTTAAGGCCTGGGAACTGTTGCCACGATCGTCTGCCAGCTAAGTTCCAGGAGCTGGGTTTCAGGAGCTGGGTCTCAGGAGACGGCCCTGTGGAGCTGGGCCTCTGGAATTAAGTCAGTGAGATAAGCTAGCGAGCGTCGCTGACGCTATCCTCCGCGTGGATCGCACGCCTTAAGATTAAAAAGAATTACGCGTCCAGCGAAATAAAACAATTTCCATATTCAAAGAAATACGGCGCAATAAAGCGAATAAAATAATCGCTTAATAATAATTGAGCGCCGCCATATGTCGCCGTACAGCCATGCCCCCAACGGGCGCCGACACCTTGCTGAAAGACTCTACGACTGCGCCCTGGATCAGCGGCCGATAATGAGCATGTTGAATATGCTGTGCAGGGAAACGCGGTCAAAGCGGGTGGCGATAACACTTGTCGAGAATCGCACCTTGCCACGCGGGCAGATACTGGTCTTTTCCAGCGAGAACAGCGATGACATCACCATTGAGAATTTCAATAGTAAAGAAAGCTTCAGGCTCAGTTTAAAGAAGCTTCACCTCGACAATGCGCACAGTATGGAGCTGGATGACGCCGCCGCCGAAACCCTGTTTTTTCACTCGAGCAAAGTCCCAAGCCGATTAAAAAAAGGCCAAATCCAATCCAGTACGGGGCATATTAAAAACATTATCAAAATACAAAAAGCCCTGAACAAGAAAATTGTAGAGAAAAAGATCTATGCGGGAATGATCGATCTCCCCCCCTATTCGTTTATCGCGATCAATACCCGAGGCGAAGTCAAAGCCATCAGTGACTCCGCCCGACGGATTCTCAATATGCATGCGGGCATTTATATCGAGCGTGGAAAACTGCTTATCGCGGATAATGCTATTCAGGCCGCGCTCAATCAGACCCTGAATCAGCTGGGCTTGCCCATCACCGGAGAGGCCTGTTCCCTGAACGCCGCCTTCACGATTAATGGTGAAGATAATTATCCCGAGCTGGAAGTTCTGCTGAAGCCTCACCCCTGCCCGCTCAGTTCGGAGGAGGATGCCGTACTGCTGGTTGTACTGTCGGAGCGGCGAACAGCGGATTCCCCAAACGTGGATATCATTAAGAAGTTATTCGGTCTCACCAATACCGAGGCGAGAATCGCCATACTCCTGAGCGAGGGGCTAAAAACAGAGGAAATAAAAGACGCATTGGGGATCAGCTACAGCACCGCAAGAACGCACCTGCGAGCCATCTTCCATAAAACCGGCACGCATCGGCAATCGGCGATTGTGCGACTGATGCTGAAAAGCGGTGTGCGATTGAGCCAGTAGTCTCAGCGCTCGATCTGTCCCAGATTGGCGTGAAGTACCGCGCCGTTGACTGCCGCGTTGTTGCTGCAGAAATAGATGACGTCGGCAATCTCCTCAGGCCGCAACAGGCGTTGCTGGGTGATGCCGCTGACGATGGAGGCCATGACCTGTTCATCGCTGCCGATGTGCTCCAGCAGCATCTCCGTTTCGGTAAAACCGGGGCAGACACAGGCGGTGTGAATACCTTTGCCAGCCAGATCCTGACAGCTGCTCCGCATCAGGCCAATCAGTGCATGTTTCGACACGACATAGGCGGCAGTATTGCTCACCGCTTTTTCACCGAGGGTAGACCCCACGTAAACCACCGATGAGCCCTGCGCCATATACGGCAGAAGCCGTTTCACCAGCTCGGCTGCCGCCACCACATTCACCTCAAAGCACTGCCGGAATTGCGCGGACTCGACGCCACCGACCTCACCTTTCGTCATCACCGCCGCACTGTGCACGAGAGCGATCTCGGCACGCCCACCCTCTTGCGGGAAGACATCGCTCAATACCGCCGCCAACGCCTCAGACCAGTCCGCGGCTGAAAAATCTGCCGTGATATTGATAACGCCGGGCAGTTCACAGGGCCGCCGCGACAGATTAATAATTCGATAGCCCTCTCTGGCAAAACGCTGTGCGGTGGCGAAACCAATCCCTCTGCTGCCGCCGCTGACGACGAGTACTTTTGCCATAGGAATATCATTACCTTAAAAAAAGGCCGACTATCCAGCCGGCCAAAAAGCCCACGCCGAGGTGAACGTAGAATCAGGCGCAACGAACCCCTTCCACCGAGTTCTTGCCCATTGGTCCGACTTTCACGGTGCCGTTAAAATTGTCACCTTCAACTTCCACCGCGAACTCCAGCGTCATGGCAATAGGCGTGGTTACCTTGCAATTCCAGCTTGCCTGATCGCCATCGGCCTTGCCGTCTTCCATGACAATGGCGCCCAGCGGGGAAAGAATCTCTCCCTCTAATGCGCCGTCATTCAGGTTGGCGGTCATTTTGCCCTTCTGCTTCCCCATCGGGGTGTTCAGAGTGATATCCCAAGATCCAGCAATACTCATTTTTCTTTCTCCACACAGTGATCAATTATTATTCAAACGTAATACTTACCCAGATCGTCGTTGCGCCGTTTCCTCCCTATCGTTCTGCTTGAGCGGGTTTTAATTACCGACACCCTCGCCCGGCTCTTCAGCGGCCTGATACCAGATGGCCGATGTCACCGCACGCTCTTGAATACTCACCGGGTCCACGGGCTCCTCACCAAGCTTGGCCGCATCGTAGGTCGACCAGCGGGGCGTGGGTATCTCGATAACGCGCGCGTAGTAGAAGGCGGTTTGTTCCGGCCTGAAGTCAGGGTCTTTCCAGACAGCCGATAGCTGCACATCGCCAATGGTGTTGGTATAGCTGGCCGTTTTGGCGTCGACGGTATTCCCCACCTCGGGCACGCGGCCGGAAGTCGGGTCTTTTACCCGGCCGTCAGAGAGCGCAACATCGTAGATACGCTCATGGGATTGCCCCTGCTCATCGACCCAGCCCTTGATAATCTGAATGCGGTCCAAATTGCCGCTTTCAGGGTCTTTGACCGCCCAAACGGCGAAAGAGGGTGCAGCGTCTGTTGCCGGAGGCAGCTCGCCGCCCATTGGGACACCACTCGCCTCTGCCAGCGCAATCCGCTCAGCCCGGTCGATCAGATCGCTGGGGTAGTTCCAGCCCCCAAAGAACCGCACAACGATTCTCGGCCCGGAACTGGCGTAGGTTTCCTTACGACGCATGGCATCGAAGATGGATTCCCGGGTATTGGCCGTTGCCCAGACGGCAGCCAGACCTGCGGCGCCCCAGCGGCGAGAAATACGGTATTTCTCCGGCAGGAGAATCGTTTTACCCAGCCTTATGCCTGCGGTGCCATCCAACAGCGGAAGTTTGCCGTGATAATTGTCCTCTTCCACCGGGGACGACGCATTGTGGCTATCGGTACTGCCAATCACACCAAACTTGTAGGGATTGAAGTTTTCGCTGTGGGACATTTCTATCCCCAGCCGCAAGGCATCGCGGGCATAGCCACCTTTGGGCTCAGATTTCCTGATTTTTGCCGACAGAATGGTGTCGAAGATTTCGAAGTCGGCAAAGGGATCATCGGGCGACAGTGCCGGATGCGTCTCCGAAGTGCCTTTCACCTGAAAAATCTCGCTGAGCGGCTCGTTGCGCATGCGTCGTTCGGCATAGGCGGCATCCATCGTCGAGCCATCGAAGGTTTTGTCGCCGTACATGAGGCCGCCGCTGACGTTACCGTTATGTGGAATCGCCAGGTTATCCATGCCCTGCTCGCGCTGCTTCTCCAGCTCGTCCCACAGATCTTTGGGGTTCTGCGAGATGGTCGAACTGAATGGCGCATCGGGAACCTTGCTGCCCCGGTAAAGCACGTTGCGGTGCAGATTGTTCTTGTCCGGCATCGACGACCACTCGTAGCCGATAAACGTGGTAAATGTCCCCGGCTCGTAGTTCCTCTCGGCGCTGGCAATGATTTCCTGCCAGGCATCGGCCATCGATTCCTTTCCGCCCTCGACCTGCCCGACCTTGGGGTCAAAGCCCACCATGGTGCGTATCCAGGCAAGGGTATTGCTGATCGGGCCGTCCTCAATCAGGCGCGTTCGGAGTGAACGATCACTTAATGGCAGATCCGGCTGCATGCCTCGCACAACGCCGAGAAATTCCGAGTGATCGGTCACCGCAGCAAAGTCCAAGGGTCTGCTGATACGGATGCCATATTCCGCCGCGTGGGCGATTTCGCCGCCCTTGGCGAAGCGGTAGGCATCATCGGGCAGCCCCCGGACACCCATCACATAGGCGTCAGTGGAAAAGCTGGTATGAATATGGACGTCGCCCCACAGCAGATGCCGATCCGGATTTTCGGTAACCGCTGCCTTGGCCGGCGGCTGGACGGCCTTGTCCGGATCGTATTTCGGATAGAGGGTCGGATCTTCGACGGGAGAACACCCCGCCAAGAGCAGTACAACGCCAACCGAGCATATCGCTAATTTCATTGCTGCTCCTTACACGTGTCCAAAACAAGGCCGGTCATCAGTCAGCGAACTCATATTTCAACTCCAGACCGAAATGCGCTTCCTTGCCCAGGGTGATGGAGTTGGTACCAAACCCGGAGTACACCGCACTGCCCGTAGCAATGTACTCTTTGTTGGTAATGTTGTTGCCGTACAAAGACAGGCTGACATTGTCCCTGTCCTTGGGCACCCAGCTCAGGCGCGCAGACCAGGTACTGAAGCCCTTAATCGTGGCTGAGTCGCGGAACTCAGGGCGACCGGCGGCGGAGTCACCACCGATAAACTGCTCGGCACGGGTATTGCGGCTGAGCACGAAGTCAATGACGCCAAACCGTGTTTGCGTGGTGTAGTTGGCCGACAGGTTGTACACGTATTTGGGGATGAACGGGAATGGCTCGTCACTGCGATCGACCGGGGTTGATGCGCCGGTAATAGGGTCTAAGGTCTGGTCATCGAATTCCAGGAACTCGGCATCGATGTAGTTCCCCGAGGCGTTGAGCATCCACTTGTCGCTCAGCAGCCACTTGAGCTCCATTTCGACACCTTCCATCTTGGCGAGGCCCGCATTGTTGGTATACAGCTCGGGCGCCCCGAGAGAAGGAACGGTCGAGACCACGACTTGAATATCTTTGTAGTCTGAACTGTACAGCGCCATGTTCAAACGCATGCGACGGTCCAGAGCATCCAGCTTGAAGCCGATTTCCTTGCTTATTACGTACTCGGGATCAAAACTGCCAATTCCCGTTGAGAGAACATTAAAGCCCCCGGATTTGAAGCCCTCGCTGACACTGGCGTACAACATCAAGTCATCAACGCCTGCCATATCGAAATGTTCTGACGCATTCCACGACAGACTGGCCATCGGTGACAAACGCTCGAAGTCCAACTCGCCGTTCCTGGTATCTCCACGAGACAACTCAATTTCAGTGCCATCGAGCTGATTGAACTGCGTTTCTGTCATCACCGTAATAGGAATCGACGGCGGCAGTGGGATACCCAGAATCGGCGGTACGGTTTGAGACTCAAACAGCTCGACGTGGATCTCTCGTTGTTCGTAGGAGTAACGCAGACCTGCGGTAAGCTGCAGTGAAGGCAGGATATCGTAGGTCAACTGGGAAAAAGCGGCGTATGAGGTATTGTCGTAGGAACTGAGTGATGCGGTATTGATCCCCCGAACATACAGGCAGTCCTCCGGCAATAAGCCGCAAAACATATTCAACGACGGCAGACCTGGCAGGCTCTCAAAACCCACCCAACCTTCTTCGTTCGTAGACTGACCGCTCAACTGGCGATCCAGTGATTCCCACGAGGCAAACAGCCCCACGGTGTAATTCATTTTATCGCTGAATGCGGTACCGGTGTATTGGATTTCCTGACCCAGGGTGTATCGTCCACCCTCATCATCGTAGACCCCTTGGCGCTTGAGCTGGTCTCGAACATGGGAGGTGTTACCGACCGAGAGCAGATCTGTCGCGTCAAAATCGAAGTCGCTGAAATTGTCGCCCTTGATTACGTAGGACGTAATGCTGGTCAGCGTACCCGGTCCGACATCCCAGGTTAAGGTATTCCCAAACAGGGCATCGCGAGACGTAAAAACACTGCCGAAATTTTCGGTTTTAACCTTCTCGGTGCCAATCAGTTTTTCAGATTCGGAACACACTTCATTGTAGGTTTCTGAGCGCCCGGGGGTTCGCGCATAGCTCATGGCGCCAGTCAGCGTAATTTGCTGACAATAGTGCGGCGAAATATTTTCGTCCTGCTTGTTGAAGTAGGCCAGAGACTTCATTGACAGCGTGTCGCTGATACGCCACACGAGCTGGAGCGATGCCACCAGTCGGTCGTCATCCCCCAAGTGGCGCCCCGTATCATCGTCCTCGGCATAGCCATCGGATTTCACTGAGGCCAGCGTCAATCTCGACAGCAGCCGGTCTTCAATCAATGGGACGTCCATCGACACCTGCAGGTCGCGCTGCCCGAGCGTATCCAGCCGAGAATTAAAGCTCATGGCAAGCTGCTCAGCCGGCTCTTTGCTGGTTACCAGAATCGCCCCACCGACACTGTTTTTTCCGAACAGGGTTCCCTGCGGGCCACGCAGCACCTGCACACTTTGCAGCGCTACGGTATCCAGCAACTGGCTGTCGTTTCTTGCCAGGAAAATACCATCCATATAGACCGCGACGCCGGGATCAGCCTGAACTTCATTGAGCCGCACCTGCCCGACACCACGAATAGAGAATGCGCCCTGTTTGCGACCTTCGCGCTGATCCAGACTGGGAGCCAGCTTGGAAATATCGGCGATAGTGGCAACATTATTTGCTGCCATCTCCTCTGCTGAAACGGCCGTTACTGCCACCGGCACGCCTTGCAGACTCTCGTCGCGTTTACGCGCGGTGACCAGGACCTCCTCAATCGCATTACCTGCCCGAGGCGCATCTTGTGCGATAGCGACTTGCCCATACATCGGCGCAGCAAGCGTCGCCGCAATTATGATATTTTTTTTCATAATAGTATTTTTGACCTGTCATTAATTATTTTAATTATTTTAATTATTTTAATTATTTAACGCTGACAAATATGAAAACAATTCATCTACCACCAGCATTTAGCTACAGTAGCGTCAAAAGGCAGCACATATAAGAATGCATTTGTAATTTATATGTATCCAATTAAAAACCAATCGACGATATTCGCTAACACCGCGTTTAATCGGCAGATAAAGAAACCCAAATACTCATAAAGAAATCGATAATATCGACGGCAAATTCACATACGATCCCGCACTCACCCACGAACAAATCACCGTAGGAAATGGAAACGGGAGGACGAGGTGGAATTACACCCACCCGCTGTTTGTAGTCCATATAAAAGTTGACCATTTCTTCCAGCCTCAGCGGGTGTTCAGCAGCGAGATTGAATGTCTCTGAGGGATCACTCTCAAGGTTATAAAGTTGCCAGTCACCGGAACCCACCGGAGGCATTAATCTTGTCGCTTTCCAGCTACCATCAATAACCGCTTGATGACCAAACAACTCCATCGCAAAACGCCGCTCGGAAGACGTCGAGATATCTCGCCAATTGTGGACCAGTGACTTCCCCTCGGGCTGAGCTTTACCGGAAAACACCGGATTGGATTGGGTATCGACCCCGGCAAGCGCATAGAGGGTGGCGGAAATATCTTTGACGTTGGCAAGGTATTGGCTGAATTTATTACGCTCCAATCCCGGCCCTGCGACAATCAACGGCGAGCGAACGCCCCCTTCCGACACCACGCCTTTGTAAAGCCTGAACGGCGCTGCCGAGGCCCAGGCCCACTCTCTGCCCTGAAACAGGTGGCCGCCTTCGCCGCCTTGTTTAACTGCGTCATCGGGGAAATTTTCATGAAACCACGCCCTTGTCATATTCGGATAAGACAGGGGCGTGGCCCCGTTGGGACCGTTGTCGGAAAAGAAGATAACGTAAGTATTTTCCAGCTTACCGGCGGCGTCGAGACTGGCCAGCAAACGTGCGATCTGCTGGTCCATGTATTCGATCATGGAGGCGTAAATCTCCATTGGCTTGGCGTCATTCGCACGCTCATCCAGGCTTCTTTCATTCCAAGACGGCTCTGCGCCGGGGAAAAAAGCGGGGAACTGAGGTGCGTTCCACACATCGATATCGGCGGGGATCAGACCCCGGTCTGTCAGCCCTGCCACACGCTTGCGGTGGGTTGCCTCCGGCCCCGCCGCATATACGCCCTGATATTTATCGGCCCATTCCGGGGGAACCTGAAGAGGATCATGTGGCGCGGTATAGGCGAGGTAGGCAAAGAATGGCGCGCCTTCGGGCACCGCATTGATATATTCAAGAATTTTATCGGTATAGTTTTTCGAAGAGTAAAAATCGTCGGGAAGAACAACCGCTTCGCCGTTCTCGAAATAGCTTGCGTGGCCGCCACGGTACAGTGGCTTCGCATCGTTAAAGTGGCTGGCGCCACCTTCCGCCAGAAAAAACGACTGATCAAAACCCCGCTTATCTGGATACTGAGCCGCCTCCTTGGCAAGATGCCACTTACCACTCATCAGAGTGGCATAGCCAACACTTTTCAGTGCTTCTGCAACCGTCACCACACCGTTGTGAAGTTGCCCGGCGTAATTGATGGATTCAAGCTGATTTGGCGCTTGAACACCTTCCATACTGCCCACACCGGCAATATGACTGTCGACACCGGTCATCAACATGGATCGCGTGGGCGAGCAGGTCGGCGACACATAGAAGCGCGTCATGGTCACCCCGCGCCGCGCCAATCCGTCCAGTGTCGGCGTGTGGATTTCGCTGCCCATAAAGCCGAGGTCGGACCAGCCCATATCATCGGCAAGAATGACAATGAAGTTAGGCCGCTCCGTCGACGCAGCGACTCCCACCGGCAGCAGCAGTGCCAGGAATGACATCATGCATGCGAGATAGCGTTTGTAACGAACAAGACTGGCTGACATAGCTCGCTCCGCTCCCAGAAGCCCCGGACCATATATCGACACGGTGAACGCTAGACCTGACTGCCACAGTGCCGATATTAATAAACCGATGTGCCGACAAAGACCCCGACGTCAGGAGACGACGGGATTTTCATTGCGAATCACACTGTTTGTCCGCGCCTGAATCATCGCCTGATGATCGTCCAGATAGGGGCGAATCCAGAACTGATTACTGCTGACGCCCTCGAAGCAGGCTTCCGCGACCTCGTCGGGCTCGGTAAGTTTGAACTCGACATTTGCCCCCAAGGCTGATTTCTTCAAATCCTCCATGGTCAGGTAGTCACCGACTTCCGTTTCGTCTTTGAACTTCGACTGCCGATTGCGCTGAGAAGCAAGAATTTGTGTATTCACCATATGCGGCCCCGGAAACAGCAGGTGCACTTTGAGTTTGGGAGACTCTTTGCTGAGCTGGCTGTACAGCACCTCAGTCATCGACGTGACCGCCGCTTTGGACGAGGCATAGATCGGGGTTGTCGGGAAAGAGATACACGCGCCGTTAAAGGAGGTGGTATTGATAATATGTCCTTCCCTGTCATCGGCGAGCATGCGTGGTACGAAGGCTCGAATACCGTTGGCAACGCCCATCACATTGACGGAGTAGCCCCAGCTCCAGTCGTTGGCGGTGAGGTTCCAGATCTTGCGATCCGCCTCTTTCACCCCCACCCCGGCATTGTTGAACAACATATCCACGTGGCCGAACGCCTCGTAGGCGCTGTCTGCGAGCGCCTGAACCGACTCGGCGTCGCTGACATCAGTTACCACGCCGATGGCGTTGATGCCATCTTCCTCCAGCGTTGCCACGGCGCGGTCCAGCGCCTTCTGCTCGATGTCGGCAACAACAATATTCATTCCCTCGCGACCGAAGCGCTGGCACAGCGCAAAGCCGACGCCACTGGCCCCCCCCGTGATCACGGCTGTTTTTCCCAGGTATGCTTGCATTTTCACCACCAATTATTCTGTTGTTATCGTTGTATTGTTATGAGCGTGTCGGCGACCGCTTAGATAGCAAACTTATGGCCCCACAGGCTGGGCGTCGTTGTGGTTGTGGGGGTGTAGTTCTCCCAATCCATCTGTAGACCCTCGCAACCGTATTCGAGGGGAAACCCTGCCGGCGTCATCATATAAAACGACAGCATACGGTCGTTAGTATGCCGTCCGAGTGTCGACGTAATTGGAATTTCCCGCTCCACAACCCGTCCAAGGCATTCACCCACCTCATCGACGGTGTTCACTTCAAGCATCAAATGAATACAGCCCAGCGGACTGGCGCCGCCAAACAGCGCCAAAGAATGGTGCCGCGGATTTTCAACGTGCATGAAGTTCAGACCCAGACCGGGATCTTCCGGATCATCACCAAACTTGAAGTTCATGTAATCTGTGTCGCCAAAGCCGAGTAGCTGCTTGTAGAAGGCATGGGTTTCTTCGAGGTTTGGCGCCGGTAACACGGCGTGACCGAAGCCAAAACTGCCATTGAGCCCAGTGACGAAGCCGGATACACCCGTCGGCGACACAAACTTGAGATAGTCCAGCTCGCCGCCGTGATACAGCTCTATGGTGTTCCCCGCCGGATCCTGAAAACGAATGAACTCGGTAACCGCCCGCACCCTCGCCTCGTCTTTGCTGCCGCGCTGGTAGCTGTGTCCTGCCTGCTCCAACGCTTGCACGGCGTTGTTGAAATCATCCTTGTCATTCATTTCAAAACCCAGCAACTGCAGGCGGTTCTGATCGCCGGGCACTATGGCAAAACGGAAGGGACGCTCATCAATTTTGAGGTAAATATTGTCGTCGTCAGCACGCCATGGCGACGCCATCATACCGAGGACTTCAGTACCATAACTCAGCCACTGCGACGGATCATTCGACTCTATAAATGCATAGCCCAGACTGCGAATACTCATTATTTCGCTACCTCGTTGTCGGAAATAAATGCCAGACACTCGGCGTTGAACAAGTCTCGGTATTCCACCATCACCCAGTGACCACATTCGGAAAGCATGATCATTTTCAGCCGTGCACAGTTCTTTGCCAGGCCGACAATGCCGGAGTCCGGCATCATTCGGTCATCGGTTCCCCAGAACGCCAGCACCGGGCATTGCAGTTCTGGCAAGCGGTCGACCAGATAGGGAATCTGCATGGTGATCATGACGTGGCCATTCATCAGCGCCATGATCTGCGAACGCTCTGCCACCAGCTCATCGGTCGCGTAAGCAGGGTCGTGTACCAGTGCGTTGGCGAACAGGTCTTTCATCATGTCTGGCGTGACGGTATCCGCTGAGCCATAGACCTCAAACATTTTCTGCATACCGGGCATGGTGAAGTACTCTTCGGTCTGGCTCATGCCGCCCGGCGCCAATACAATCAGCTTGCTGACCAGCTCGGGGTACTCCAGTGCCAGACCGATCGCGACCGCGCCGCCGAGGGAATTGCCCACAACAGCGCACTCTTTAACACCGGCCAAGTCCAGCGTCTGTTTGACACACTCGACAAAAAACGACAGCGGATGCTGAACATCATCCGGCTTGTCGGAAAAACCAAAGCCAATCAAATCCGGCACGATGCAGCGAAAGCCCGCTTCCACAAAAGCGGGGTAATTCTGCTTGAAGTTGCTATAGCCACTGGCACCCGGACCTGAGCCGTGAAGAAACACCACCACTGGCCCGTCACCTTTGTCGATATAGTGGATACGGTAGCCGTTCTGGCAATGCGCATAATTTTCGTCTGGCAAAACGCCATTCATGGTCATCAGAAATACCTCGATAATAGGTGTGAGTATTCAGGCAGCGGTGTTCGTCCTGGCGCCCGTGCTACAGGCCCAGCTCGGTAGGCTCATGCCCGAACAAGATACCGCCCAGATTCAACTCGAAAGATTCGGATACATTGGCTACGTGTGCCTGGCTGGCCAGCATATTGAGATGTTTCTTCAGCAGCGGGCTGTTGTTTCGAATACCGCCAGAACCCGCGGCCTTGAGCATTTTTGAAGAGAGTTCTATGCAGCGATCAGCCACCATTGAGCTCTCATAGCGATAGCGTGCCCGCTCGACCATATCGATTTCGATACCCGTTTCAGCACTTTTCAGCATTTCGTCAAAGCTGTTCATCATGATCAGCTTCATCGACTCAATATTGGCTTTAACCTGCGCCGCCACCTTCTTCGAGTCGCCGTGATCGCGCATCATCTGCCCGCCGGCAATACGGAATTGCGCGACCTGAATATAATCCTCAAGCGCTGACTCGAGCGCGCCAAGGGTCGCTGTACAGACCGCGCGCGAGAAGACCTGCATAAAGGGCAGGCGGTACAGAGCCCGTTTGTCACTGTGCTTGTCCGAGGTGGTATCGCCCAACATGAAATGGGTGCGATGCTCGGGAACAAAGACGTCGGACAACTCGATATCGTGACTGCCCGTCCCCTTCAGCCCAACGACATCCCAGTTTTTCTCGATTTTGTAGTCATCGAGCGGCACCAGGAAGGTCCGGTAGTTTTTGATATCCCAAGGCTGACCTTCGACCGGCACGACCGCACCAAGGAAGACCCACTTGCAGTGCTCGCAGCCGCTGGAAAAGCTCCAGCGACCGGTCAGCATAAAGCCACCGTCCACGGGTTTTACCAGTCCGACCGGCGCGTAGGACGACGAGATCAAGACGGAGGGATCATCCTTCCACACCTCTGCTGCCGCCTGCGGGTCAAACAGGTTGAGCTGCCAGTTGTGAACGCCGATCACACTCAGCACCCACGCCGACGACATACAGTGCTTGGCGACTTCCAACACAACGCCGTAGTACACCTGTGGATCCAGTTCATAACCACCGTACTTTTCTGACTGCAGGATTTTAAAGAATCCCGCATCCTGAAAATCGGCGATCGTTTCATCGGGCACTTTCGACATTGCTTCACACTGGGCCGACCGCTCCTTCAGAGTCGGCCCCAGCGCTCGGGCTCGTTCGAGCAGTTCCTGGCCGAGGGGTGAGTTAAGTCCGCGTGTATCACGATCACTCATTTTTATTCCTACCTGTTTATTATTAAATTTAGGACGAGAGACTATTTCTCGGTGAGGGACGTCCCGGCTGCAGGAAAACGCATAAAACTGCGAAAAGTATTTCCTGAAGCGCATAATCGGTCCGTCTCCATCACAGAGAATGGGTTTTTCAAGGTGGAATTTTTTATCCCAGATGGGGATATCGCCTTCCAGTCCCTGCTGACCATTGGTCGACGCAATCGCAAATTCCATGACCGTATCGAGATAGCTTCCCTGCTCATAGGCGGGATAGCTGTAGGCAAAGCGTACTTCGACCTTTTCGGCGGTGACCGGCGTAACCAATACCTGAACAAGGTAGTCGGCCAAGCCGCTGAAGCGCGTCCATTTTTGGCCGGCCCCGTTTTGCACGACATTGACGCTGACGGTGACTTCTTCCACCTCGCCTTTTTCATTCGGCACCATACGTGGCCCCGACACCAGGCTGCGGCGAACATGACCGTCGTACTCGGTCTTGCCAAGCGGAACTGCATCCATTTTGTGAACGAACTGGAAATGCGCGAGGTCGACACCGTTTTCGGCAATTTCCTGCGGGCAGGAATTAAACTCCCAGAAATACCGGCGCGAGTGATTCCAATTGGGCTCACGAGACTCCGGCAAATCCATCACCTCGTACTCCGGCGCTTTTTCCTCCGGGTGGTACCACGCCCATATCACGCTGTTCTTTTCGCAGACGGGATATGTTTTCAGACAGGGCTTCCCCTCCCACTTGGGCGGAATAGTACTTGCGTAAGGAATGTCAGTAATGACGCCCTCACGGTCATACTGCCAGTGGTGGAAGGGACAGCGCAGCGACTCTCCCTGAACGGTCCCACCGAAACCGAGGTGCGCGCCCAAGTGGGGACACACCGGGCTGGTCAGCCCAAGCTTTCCTGACGCTGTCCGAAACAGGACCATGTCACGTTCAAAATAGTGAATATTTTTAACGTCATTGACCTGCAATTCATCACTAAACCCGATACAAAACCACCCATAGGGCATCGGCATGGGAAAACGTTGACCCACGATACACCTCCCTCTCACACGTCGTTTTAATCAGGCGAAATCAGATTTCATTGGCCCAATGCGCTGCGCGATGGGATTAAGTTGACTGACATCCAGGCCATAGCAGTCGACCGCATTCCCCGACAACATCAATTCCAGCTCCGTCTCAGGGACGCCTTTCAGATATTGCTTCATCTTTTCGCGAGTTTTCGGCCAGCTACCTTCCGGATGCGGGTAATCCGTGCCCCACATGACATTGCGAATACCGATCTCATGACGAACAGCGGTAGAGCCCTCGTCAAACAGCGCAGACGCGCCGACCCAGACATTTCGTCTGAAATACTCGCTGGGTTTCATGGTGAGATGGCTTCTGAAATCGCCGAGTTTTCCCGAGGTGTGCTTGACCGACGCACGGACATCCATGAGCTCAAGCATATGAGGAATCCAGAATTCGCTGACTTCAGTCAGAGCGAACTTCAACTTGGGAAACTTTTCGAAAACACCGCCAAAAATCAGGAACCACAAGGGGCGAGCGGCCCACCAGGCGAATTCGGTAACGAATACGCCAATGGCGCCGGGCAAGGTGTAGTCGTAGTCGGGCGACGGTCCGGAATGGGTATGAACCACCAGGCCGTTTTCCGCACAGTATTCCCAAATCGGGTAGTACTTGGGGTGGTTGTAGGCGTCTTTATCGCCCATCAATGGCGGAATAAGAATGCCCTTCAGGCCATTCTCGTGAGCCCACTTCACTTCGCGAAGAGCCTCATCCACATCGTAAAGCATCAGCACGATCGCCAGACCAATGCGGCGAACAGGATCTTCCTTACAGAATTCCGCTATCCAGCGATTATGCGCACGGGCACCGGCCCACTGGAGTTCGGGATCGATCCCCCAAGGCTTGAGTGCCAGACCGGCACCAAACGGGGGAGCATTCATTTCGGTAATCCCATCCGGAAACAGTACTTCAGCGGCTACGCCATCCGCATCGATCACCCGGTTGCGAACCGTGCCATCCCAGGCACCCGCCAGCCCGTCGCCCACATCTTCTCTCCACTTATCATTAAAGTCGGAGAGAAGGAGAAATTCTTCGGCTCTACGGGTCATCTCGCGCTGGATAGGCAGGGCTTCATCGAAGGCTGCATGGTACTTTGAATCCAGATAGTCCCTATAGCGCTCCATCGGCAGACCAGCATGTCCGTCGGTAGACACAATCAGAAAACGATCCATATTAATTATTCTCTTTCTTTGCTTCTGAGGCTTGAAAATATAGTCGTAGGAAAACTACCGGGGAAGAACCCAACTGTAATCACATTGTTTTCATTCAGCGCCCAATACTGGAATCAATCAAAATATAAAGATCAGCGACTATTTATAGAAAACAATCAAAAAAATAATTGATGACATCCACGCAAATCCTGCGCTAGATTTCTTTATCAAAAGCGCAAGACATTCCTTTTATTAATAGAATAATAATGATGAAGCATTTTATATTCAGGCCTGCGACACACTTCCTGCTGATAGGGCTGGCGCTGTATTCGGCAGACATGTTTTTCCAGTGGAAAAACTCATATTTGATCGAGGCCCCAAGTGACAGGGACGTTGCAGAACTGATTAATGGTTGGCAACAGAATGCGGCAGATCAGGTCTCGCCCGCCAAGCTAAGCGCCAGCGCTTACACGGTTTTATTGAATGAGGCATTATTGCTGAGCGAAGCCATACGCGAAGAGATACACCTCCACGACCCTCAAATCATAAGCAGGCTGTTGCTGGATGCGGACTATCTCGGCTTGCCGGGGGATCGTGATGAGCAGCTTGAACACGCCTATACCCTGCAACTCCATCTGGGCGATGAAGCCATTCGGCGGATGATGGTTCTGCGAATGGAGCAACGCGCGCGAGCCGCTTTGTCTTCGGAGCTCCAACCAACAGAAGAGCAACTTCAACAGCGATACCGCAACGACAGCAGCCGCTGGGATGGTCAGGCGCACTATTCTATTGTGCAGCGGTTTTTCAGCACAGATAAAGGCAATGCGTCACAGCGCGCGTCACGAGCATTGGACGCGCTCAATCGCGGGCAGCCAGCGGATGCCGGCGATATTTTTTTCCAAGGAAAATACTTCGGGCAGGTCAGCGCCACAGAGCTGGACAGCCTGATGGGAAGAGGTTTCAGTCGCGCCCTTGATTTGCTCTACACCCACGATGATATAACGCATAGCGACGCTCATACCTCAACATGGCTCGGCCCGATCCAGTCGGCATACGGCTTCCACCTCATCCAGTTTAACGATTACCGCCCGGCCAAGAGGGTTGCGTTTATGGATGCCAGGCCGGAGATAGCCGAGGAATGGCGACGCGAACAGGAGCAAACGGCTTACGAGCACTACCTCCATCAACTCAAGCAAAAATACAGCGTGGTGACACGATGAATCGCCAAGGCATGGGGCGTAGCATCCTGTTTGCCATAGTCGTCAGTGCGTTTGCCAACAGCGCCTTGGCACACAAGCTCGCACCAGCGTTACTTGAAGTAGAGGAAGGCGATAGCCACCGCTACACCGTGACGTGGACCGCAGCAATAGGCGAGCTGGCTACCGCTTTGCCGCAACTGCCAAATGCCTGTGAGCAAAGTGGTTGGAGCAATGCCAGCCTTACGGAGACAGGCACCGCTATTGTGCGACGCCAACGCATGCATTGCGCCAATGGGCTGGCGGGAGAACACATTACTATTCCAGAGAGGCCATCAGGGCAATCGGCCGTACTGACGCGCTTTGTTCCACTTGATGGCGCCCCGAAGGAGCGGCTACTCACCAGAGACGAAAAGCGCTACACGCCGCCGCTAACTGCCGCCTCTGGTAGTGTCATCGGGCAGTATCTGCAACTGGGCGTGAAACATATTCTGATCGGACTGGATCATCTGCTGTTTGTCGCGGCCCTGCTGTTACTTGCTGACAAACCCCGCACGCTGATTCGGACGGTGACAGCATTTACTGCGGGACACAGCCTGACCTTGGCAATGGTTGTGTTAAATATCATTCCCCAATGGCCAGACCTCATTGAATTTGCCATCGCAATCACGATTCTCATTCTGGCCCTGGAGCTGGCTGGGTCTATGTTTAACAGTGACCAAGGGGGAAAACTCTCGATATTCAAAAGGCGTCAGTGGCCGATAGCGGCGGTGTTCGGCATGGTACACGGACTGGGCTTTGCCAGCGTATTGACGGAGCTAGGACTGCCGAAAGAGGGACTGGTGACCGCGCTCGCCGCCTTTAATATTGGCATTGAAATTGGCCAGCTTGTCTTTGTGGCGAGTCTGGCGGCGGTATTGATTAGCTTGAAACGACGCTATGCTGCGGCCCATCGCCCTGCCGTCGCGACGCTGATTTATATTATGGGCGGCGTCTCAGTGTATTGGTGCGTAGAACGCGGACTGTCGCTGCTGCACGCCGTGATCTAGCCTAAGCTGGCTTGCCCGCCTGGATATTGATTCTCATAACTGCACGTCATTTTTGTAAAAGATATCTTTGTACTTCAGCCAGGTACTGCCCGCCATGGATTTACACAGAAAATCGATAAAGAACCGAACCTTGGCTGACAGGTGCTGGTTACCCGCATATACCGCCCAAGCCGTACGGAAGTAGAAATTCCAGGGCTGGGAAAGCCGCACTAGTTCACCACGCTCAACCAGAGCACTTACAAAAAAATCGGGGAGCTGCGCGATGCCCAGATCCTCTTTCACCGCAGCCAGCAACGCGAATCCATCTTCGCTGACCCAGTTTCCGTTAACGCGAAATCGCTGCTTCCCCTCAGGCGTATCAAAATACCAAAGGCGCTCTGGCGCGCAGATGCCGTTGTGGTGTTGCAGATCCTCTATGGTCTCCGGCATTCCCCTTTCCGCCCAGTATTTGGGGGTGGCATACAAGCTCATGGTGTAACCCCCCAGCTTCCTGGCAACCAGAGACGAATCCGCAAGGTCACCATAGCGAATGGTCATATCGTAGCCTTCAGCGATGAGGTCGACATCTCTGAAGCTGGAATGAACCTGTATAGAAATATCGGGGTGCAGACGCGAAAACGAGGCAATCGCCGCCGCCATATAATGCACACCAAAGCGGCTGTTCACCGCCACTTTCAAGGTGCCTTTCGGGCTGTTCTGCAAGTCGGCAACGACGGATTCAAGCTCTTCATACTGCTGGCTTATCAGCTGGCATTCGCGGAAAAAAACTTCCCCCACATCTGTCAGGGTGAGCTGCCGGGTCGAGCGTTGCAGCAGTCTGGCATTCAGCCTGCCTTCGAGCTTGCTGACCTGCTTGCTGACATACGACTTGGAAACACCGAGTTTTTCAGCCGCCGCGGTAAAGCTGCCAGTGGAAACGGAATGCACAAACTCATCAATTCCGTCCCAACGGCCTATTGGTGATACCACATTTTTAGTCAAATTCGCCCCTGTCCGCGTGCGTTATTCTTATTTTTTAATCGAATTTTACTTCTGAATATTCCGGATTCTCGCCATTCACGACAGCTTGTGTCAAGCCATGCAGATGCTTCTTGAGCGGGTGGGTAAATATCCAGAAGGACTCACTGCGAACAGCATCAAAGACCTTTTCAGCCACGGCATCAGGAGAGATGAAATTGGGGTCCATCGCCTCCGTTGCGGCTTTTATTTCGGCGATTTTTTCCGGACTGGCGTCGTTTCCCAGGAAGCCACCAATGAGTGAATTGGCGATATTGGTAGACACGGGCCCCGGACACAGCAGCGATACGCCAATCGGCTTTTGCTGCATTTTTAGCTCGAGATACAGGCACTCAGTCAATCCTCTGACAGCCATTTTACAGGTGGTGTACTGCGCCATGTTCGGTGCGGCAACCAGCGACCCTACAGAGCCGGTGTTAACGATATGCGCGGCATTCCCTTTGTCAATTATGCGTGGCACAAAGGCATTGATGCCGTTGACCACACCCATAATGTTGATAGACATCATCTTCTGCCAGTCATCCGCACTTTGATCCCAGCAGCCGCCAACGCGAAGAATACCCGCATTATTGACCAGCAGATCGATCTCATTAAATCGTTCGAAACAGCTTTGTGCAAAATCTTCCATCGCGATTGAGTCGGTCACATCCACGGGGCGATACAGCACATCTACGCCTTTTTGCTTCAATTGTTCGCTGAGGATTTCGAGCTCTGACGCATTCATATCGATCAAGCCCAGGTTCATTCCCTCGTCTGCCGCCTTGATGGCAATCGCACGACCGATACCACTTGCAGCGCCGGTAATGACAGCGGCTTTACCTTTAAAATTATTCACAACAATCTCCCAGGGCCGCTAACACGGCTTTATTATTAGTTACAACGAACTTTCGCGTGCCTCTCAGGCGACGGGAGACACCGCCTCCCTGCTGGCATTTCTATCGATAGATCTTCCGCGACCTGCGGTCTGCAACGGCTAAAAACCACGCTTAATCATTGCTGTATCTCAATCTATCTCCGGTCGCCGCACTGAATAAACACGCAATTGAAAACAGAATGTATCCACTCAGTAGCTAATCCCAAAGTTCTGCTATTTAACCCAGGCTGTGAACACTCATATTACGGATGACTTATTATAATCGCGCCTCGCTAATGCTAGTTTCCTTTGAGCTGATAACAGCCCGGAGCAACATTAGTTTATTCGCCAAGAAAATTAATGCCGGTAAAAAAATAATGAGACAACAATCAAAGGCAGGTTCTTATGGCAGATTCAATTCATCCACCACTCACCAGTCCCGGCGAGATCGCTCAATGGCCAATGCTGAAAATCGTTTATCGAACGACGCCTGAAGCCATCGCGAAGCTCCTCCCTCCCGGCATAGCCCCCAGCGACACTTCCAACGTGAATATCACGGTCTACAACCTCCCGGTAAATGAACAACCGGAATATGGCGTGATCATTACCGTCGACGCCGACTATCAAGGTCAAAAAGGCGAGTATGCGCTGGCCTACGGTATTGATCAGGAGGGCGTGGTATTAATCAGCGTCATGATGAATGGTCAGCCCAAATTCCTCTGCTCAACGGAATACTATCGCCTGGGCAACAGCGTCACTGCACGCTGTCACCATCAGGGCTATACCTTCCTCGAATTCACCGGGGAAGCGACAGGCGAAGACCCGCTGGAATCCGGCATCGAACGCTTTGAGTGGTGGACAAAGTGTGTCCGTAAGGTCGGTGGCGAAAAGGGCTATGACTTCCCCCCGCATGTGGTGAAAATTCATGGCAGCTACGGCCCCGGCTACAGACTCGCCGTCTCCGGCAAGCTCACGCTTAAAGACAGCCCCTGGGATCCGGTCGCCTCGTTACTGCCAATGGAAGAACAGTTATCCGCGCATCTGTGGTGGCCGGAATACAAGAGCCGCCATATCTCGATGGAAGGCCCGCTGGACCCCGATGCATTCTGGCCGTTTGTGGACACCATCGGCGGCAGCCGCTGGCCGGGCGTACTCGGCTCCCCCGCCAAAGACGCATAAGTCCCACCCCTTCACCGTCTGGCGCTCCTCAGTGCTGCGCCAGGCGGACCCCACTTCCTGTTACTTACGGACGATCTAGCCATGTCGTTAAACATCATTGTTACGGGTGGATTTGGCGCGCTGGGCAGCGTCGTATCTGCCGCCTTTCATCAACGAGGTCATCAGGTCTGTCGGGTTGACTATGCCAGCAGCAGTTCCACGAGCGGCATATCGACACTGGACCTGGCAGCCATAGATCTTTGCGACGCGGCGGAATGTGCGGGCGTTATGGAGAGCGTCCAGCATAAAATGGGCGGACTGGATGTGCTGATCAATATCGCCGGGGGCTTCTGCTGGGAAACACTTCAGGATGGCGACATTGGGAATTGGGAGCGCATGCACCGGATGAATGTTCTGACAGCCGCCACCATGACGCAGGCCGCACTGCCCGCGATCCGGAGGAGTGACTGTGGCCGCATTATCAATATCGGTGCGCTGGGCGCACTGGCAGCCGATGCCGGGCTCGGTGCCTACGCCGCGTCGAAATCTGGTGTACACCGAATGACGGAGGCGCTGGCTAAGGAACTGGCAGATACCAAGGTGACCGTTAACGCCCTGCTGCCCAGTATTATCGACACAGATGCCAACCGGCAGGCCATGCCAGAGGCGGATACTCGCCAGTGGGTCAGCCCCTCAGCCATTGCCGACGTCATGCTATTTCTGTGTTCGGCGGAAGCGGCATCCATCAGTGGTGCGCTGCTGCCGGTGTCGCGGGGCGGAGTGTAATCCCATCACCCCTTGCCCGTGATCGTCAGCGACTGATGCGCGACGCATGGGTATCGAGAAGAAATATCCAAGGAAACACGAACTAAAACACCGTGATGGACGTGTTCAGAAGTGCGGGAGAATTTGGAGGAAAAGATGGTGGGCCGTGATGGATTCGAACCATCGACCAATTGGTTAAAAGCCAACTGCTCTACCACTGAGCTAACGGCCCCGAAGGAGGCGCTTATAATACGGATTTTGAGATCAAAAACAACAGGATAAGCGCAAAAAATTTCGATTTTTTTACGGTGCTATTTATAGCGTGTCGGGTCGGCAACCCCCGCCTGCGCAAAGCCCTCACGACGCAGGTAGCAGCTATCACAGCGGCCACAGGCCAGTCCATTGTCATCGGCGCGGTAGCAGGAAACGGTCAAGCCGTAGTCAACATTCAACTGCATTCCCAGCTGAATAATTTCCGATTTACTGAGGTCGATCAGCGGCGTTTCAATATGCAGCCCCTGCCCCTCGATACCGGCTTTGGTCGCGACATTCGCCAGCTTTTCAAAGGCACCAATAAAGGCCGGACGGCAATCAGGGTAGCCAGAGTAATCGACGGCATTGACACCGATATGGATACTGTTGGCACCAATCACCTCGGCCCAGCCCAGGGCAATCGAGAGAAATACCGTGTTCCTGGCCGGAACATAGGTGACAGGAATACCCTCTCCACCGGCGTCTGGAACATCGATGTTGATATCGGTGAGAGCCGAGCCACCAATACTGCTCAAATCGAGCTTGATGACCTTGAATGCCGCCGCAGCCATGGCATCGGCCACCCGCTGGGCAGCCAGCAGCTCAGCGCGGTGCCGCTGCCCATAATCAAAGGCCAGCGCATAGCACTCATAGCCCTCGGCTCGGGCCTTGGCAAGAACAGTGGCGCTGTCCAGGCCACCCGATACTAATACAATTGCTTTCTTACTCACTGTATAGCCTGTCTGGTTAATGACCTGCGGCGTCCTGCCATAGCAGTTTATGGAGTTGGAGTTGGAATCTCACCGGCAGATTATCTTCAACAATCCAGTCCGCCAGCTGTCTGGCGGGAAGCTGCTCAAAACTCGGTGAAAACAGCACTTCGCCCACCTTCTTATTGAGCTGGTACTGATCCAGCTGGAAACGCGCCCAGTCGTAGTCGCCACGGTCACAGATCACAAACTTTATTTGATCATTTGCGCCAAGGTGCGGGAGGTTATCCATCAGGTTGCGGTGCTGCTCGCCCGAGGCCGGTGTTTTCAGGTCAACCACTCGGGAGACGCGCGAATCCACCGCATCAACCGGCATCGCACCGCTGGTTTCCAGAGATACCTCATAACCGGCATCGCAAAGTGCTGTGAGCAACGGCAGGCAGTCCGGCTGCGCCAGGGGCTCGCCGCCGGTCACGCATACGTAGCGCGGTGCGTAGCTTTCCACTTTCGCCACGATCTCATCAATAGACTGGCGCTCACCGCCATGGAAAGCGTACTCAGTGTCGCAGTAAACACAGCGCAGCGGGCAGCCGGTTAGGCGCACAAACACCGTGGGCAAGCCGATGCTGCGGGACTCTCCCTGTAGGGAGTAGAAAATTTCGGTAATACGCAGACTGGCGCTCATCGCGGGGCCGCTCCGGCTGAAACGGCGGTGCCGTTGAGAAACAAAATGCAGAAGGCGCCCATTCTAAAAGCTGAGCGCAGTGGCGCCAAGTGCCAGTATTGCCACTCGGGAAGATCAGTAATTGCTGCGCAGGAATTCCCGAGCTTTTTTCACCGCTGAATTGCCGGTGTTGCCATAGCGGTCAATCACGTGCGTCAACAGTTCTCGGGCTTTCTGTTTGTCACCCTGCAGGAAGTAGACCGTACCCAATTTATACATCGCAGCGGGTACTTTGTTGTTGTCAGGGTAGGCCGACAACAAGTTTTGGAACGCCTTAGCTGACGCTTCTAGGTTCTGGGGTTCGACCGCAACATGCAACTCACCCAGCCAATACCAGGCATTAGGGGTGTATCGATCATCGGGATAGCGGGCAACATAGGCTTTGAACGCCTCGATTGCCTTTTCGTATTCACGTGATTTCACCAAGCCATAGGCATTGGCATAGTCAATAGAGGGCTGCCCGGTGGTGAAGCCGTCCTCGGTTGCGTTTGACACGGTCGGCGCTTCCGCGCCTTTTTCCGACGACTTTCCGTCAGCATTTTTGCCGATAAGCGGAATTTCCGGAGCATCCACCTCGTCGACGGCTGCGCTTGGCGCATTGCCGGACAAGGCAGCCAGGCGCCGGTCGATATCAATGTATCGATCCAGCCCCTGTTGCTTGAGCTGGCGAATCTGATGCCCCTGCTCTTCAACCACACCGCGCAGCGTCATGATCTCTGTGCGAAGTTGCTGAATCTGCTCGTAAACCTGCGCCCCCATCGTGGCATTGCCCGAGTTGGCAAATCGATTCGGGTCGTTAATATCCTCGACCGGGGCCTGTGCCAGCGCCAGCGGGCTGGACAGCAGCAGGGAAACTAGCAGTGTTTTTCTCAGTTGCATCAGATTGCCTTGTACAAATTACTTCAGCTCAACGCGACGGTTTTTAGAGTAAGAAGCTTCAGATTGACCGAAGGCAACCGGACGCTCTTCACCGTAGCTCACAGTTTCAATACGGTAGCGAGCAATGCCATTGATAGCCATGTAATCGGCTACAGAGTTGGCACGACGCTCACCCAGCGCCATATTGTATTCGCGAGTGCCACGTTCGTCAGCATGACCTTCCAGACGGATCGGACCGCTGGTCTTTTTAAGACGGGCGATTTGGGCATCCAGGTTGCGACGTGCTTCTGAAGTCAGGGTGGCCTGGTCAAACTCGAAGTAGAAGATGTTTTCCAGAACCACTTCAGGCTCTTGCGTCTCGTAAGCAGAAACATCACTTTCCATGCCTTGAGTCGGCTCGGTGTAAGTGTTCATTTCGCTGCCGCTGCCTTCTTCTACGTCATTTGAAGCACAACCGGTCAGCAGGGCACCGGCAAAGGCGACACTCAGGAACAACTTGGATTGGTATTTCATAGCATTTCCCCATTGATGAAGTTTACTTTTACCGGCGGACAACCATTGTCCGCACTGTTTTTCCGGCCACTACTCATATAGAAAAGGCGACCATGCCGGCTCGCGCACATCTCCAAACCGGGATGGAAGGCGATATTTCACCCCACCATCCACAGATACTGCTGCCAAAACGCCCTGACCATTGTAGGTAGTAGAATACAGCAACATGCTGCCATTAGGCGCCACACTTGGCGACTCATCAAGGTCCGTTGTCGTCAGAATTTCAACGCGATTGCGTTTAAAGTCCTGAACGCCAATATGAAACCGCCCCTTGACTCTATGTACCATAACCAGGCCAAGACCGTCGCCCAACACACGGGCGCGGGCATTGTAATCCCCTTCAAACGTGATGCGTTCGACACTGCCTGATGCCAGTTCCACCTTGTATATCTGCGGCTTACCACCGCGATCCGAGGTGAAATACAGCGATTTACCGTCCGGCGCCCAAGCCGGCTCGGTATCGATAGCAAAATGATTTGTTACCCGCTGTATAGCACTTGTTGTCAAATCCATCACATAAATATCCGGGCTGCCATCCTTTGACAGCACCATCGCCAGTTGTCGACCGTCTGGCGAAAACGCCGGCGCACCATTCAGACCACGGAAATTGGTCAATTGTTGCCGTTCACCGGTTTCCAAATTATGTAAATATATCGCAGGCCGGGTGGTTTTAAAGGATACATAGGCAATTTTCTTGCCGTCTGGCGACCATGTCGGCGCCAAAATAGGCTCCATACTGTCGGCCAGCACTTCTTCACCCACACCGTCGATATCGCTTTTCAGCAGCCGGTATCGAAACCGCGTATCACCCTCTCGAACAGCGGAAACATAGAGCAGCTGTGTTCTGAACGCACCGCGAATGTTGGTGAGTTTTTCATAAATGCGATCGCTGATAGTGTGCGCCAGAAAGCGCACTTTTTTAAGGCTCTGCTGCTCTTCACCTTTCAAAATACTTTGCTGGGTATTCACATCCAGCAACTCATAACGCGCAATCAGGTTATTGTTGGCGCCAAAGCTCAACTCACCCACCACCACATAGTCCACACCGAGGCTTTTCCAGTCCCGGTAGTAAACCTCTGACGCCCTGGACGGACGGCTGAGCATGTCGGCACGGCTCAGTGGTTCGAACAGGCCGCTGCGGTGCAGGTCTCGCTCGACGATTGACGCAACGTCCTCCTGCAGCGTCACACCGGCCGTCCAGCCGAAAGGCACTACCGCTATGGGCAGTGGATCGTCGTTGCCTTCGTTAATTTCAATGCTCAGCTCCGCCCTTAATAGCGGGGCTGTACACAATAAAAACATCAGCAGGAATGAACGCAATACCATCATCGCCTCAAATCTGTTGGCTTGAATACAAAGTTAAATTTTCTGAACTGCCGTTCAAAGACAGCAGGGTTTTGGCGACCGAGTTCGCCCAGCTCATCGATTCGCCCGAGACCTTTGACCGCACGAATCGCAGATCGATCAAATGCTTCGTCACCGCTTCCCTCCACAATGTAGGCATTGTGGATTTCACCCGTCGGCAACATTTCAACCCCCACCGTCGCCGACATACCGTTGCGGGCCGACGGAGGACGGGTCCAGTTGCGCTGCACCAGCGCGACAATCAAGTCCTGATAACTGCTGACCAGTTCTGCTTCTTCCAGCATGGCGTCTTCCGATGCCAGTGCGGCAGCCAGCTCATCCTCCTGCTGGCGCTGCAGTTCTTCCTGCAAGGCTTCCAGACGCGCCTGCTCCTCCGCCTTGGCCCTCGCAGCTTCTTCTGCCTTTTTACGGCGCAATTCTTCCGGCGTTGGCCCCTTTTTGGGGACCGGCTTGGGTTTCGGTTCAGGCTTGGGCACCGGTTTGGGCTCTGGCTTGGGTTCCGGCTTCGGCTTGGGTTTAGGCTTGGGTTTCGGCGCAGGCTTTGGCGCCGGAGCAGGCTTGCTGCGCACCGGCTCGACCACCAGTTTGGCGTGAATCACCCGAGGCGGCTCTTTCAGCGGCTGGGTATCACTGAGCCCAGGCAGACCTATCAGCAACACGGCCAATACGATGCCATGCAGTGTCAATGACACCAGAGCTGGAACAAGCGTAAAGCCCGGCATGGTTTCAGCGGCGCCCTTTCACAGGTGGTTCGTCGGTAATCAGTCCGATGGATTGAGCACCGGCGCCTTGCAGCGCGGCCATGGCCGCTACCACACTGCCATAATCGACCGCCGTGTCACCGCGCACCATGACTGGCGTTTTGGGCTTGCGGCGCAAGATCTTGCTGAGCTTATCACCGATTTCTGCGAGCTCTACCGGCTCACCTTGCTTATCGGGGTCACCCAGGCTCACATAGTAACGCCCCTGCTTGTCTACCGAGACGATAATCGGGTCATCATCACTCGGCGGCACCGGCTCTGTTGACGCTTCAGGCAAATCAACCTGAACACCCTGTACCAGCATCGGTGCAGTCACCATAAAAACAATCAGCAGTACCAGCATCACGTCGATATAAGGAACGACGTTAATCTCCGACATGCGTTTGCGCTTGTTGCGACGAGCCATCATGAAGTCCTCAGCGCACGTGAACCTGGCGGTGCAGGATGCTGGAGAACTCGTCAGCAAAGGTTTCGTATTTGCCGATATTGGCGTCCATCTTGGCCGAGAAGCGGTTGTACGCCATAACCGCAGGAATCGCCGCGATAAGGCCCATTGCGGTCGCCACCAAGGCTTCGGAAATACCCGGCGCTACCGTCGCCAGCGTCGCCTGCTGCACCTGAGCCAAGCCGTGAAAGGAACCCATGATCCCCCACACTGTACCCAGCAGGCCGATGTAAGGGCTAGTCGAGCCGACCGTCGCCAGAAACGGCAGACTTTGTTCCAGGCGCTCTTCCTCGCGATTCATGGCCACCCGCATAGCGCGCTGGCAGCCTTCCATAATGGCATCCGCGTCGATATTGCGCTGTGCCATGCGGGTAAATTCCTTAAAACCCGCACGGAAAATACTTTCCATACCGACCGCCATGGTCTGGCTGTCACTACCCTGTTTGTACAGAGTATTCAGATCAGTCCCCGACCAGAACAGCGACTCGAAACGCTTGCGCTCGCGCTCAGCCATATTGAAGTACATGGCACGCTGCACAATCAAATACCAGGATACCAGCGACGCCAGCACCAAAATCGCCATAATGGCCTGAACAAAAATACTGGCCTGACTGACCAGCGTAATAATGGACAGGTCTTGCTCCACAGCAGTCCCCTCGGGTTTGTTGTCGTAGTTTTTTAAGCGCCGTCCGGCTCGCCAGACAGTCGCTGATAAATCGTCGGCGGAAGCCGCCGGGCCCTGCCGACCACCGGGTCGACACAGGCAATTTGTATCTGCGCCTCACACAGTAACTCTTCGCCGCGATAGACACATTGTTTGAAATTAAGTGCCGTGGCACGCATAGATTCTATGACCGCGGTCACGATTAGCTCGTCATCGAGGCGCGCCGAAGCGTGATACCGGGCTTGCACATCCCGCACCACCAACAGCAGCCCGTCGTCAGCCACCGCCGTTTTAGCAAAGCCCTGCGCGCGCATAAACTCGGTGCGCGCGCGTTCCATATACTTCAGGTAATTCACATAGTAGACAATGCCACCGGCGTCGGTATCTTCAATATAAACGCGCAGGGGGATATGAAAATCCATCAGGACACGTCCCCTTTGGGCGCATCCAGACCAAAGTGCTGATAGGCGTGCTGGGTCAGCACCCGACCTCTCGGCGTGCGCATAATATAGCCCTGCTGAATCAGATAGGGCTCCAGCACATCCTCAATCGTGCCGCGCTCTTCGCTGATGGCGGCGGCAAGGCTCTCAATGCCTACCGGCCCACCATCAAATTTTTCAATCATCGCCAGCAGCAGACGGCGGTCGAGGTGATCGAAACCGCGATTGTCGACGTTGAGCATATTCAGCGCCGCATCAGCGACCTGCGCCGACACCTTGCCATCGGCTTTCACCTCGGCGTAGTCGCGCACCCGACGCAGCAGACGATTGGCAATACGCGGTGTACCCCGCGAGCGCATGGCAATTTCGCGCGCCCCGTCATCATCAAGGCTCATACCAAGAATTTCAGCGGACCGGCTGACGATGGTAGACAGATCGGGCACACCGTAAAACTCCAGCCGCTGCACAATACCAAAGCGGTCTCGCAGCGGTGAGGTCAACAGGCCTGCACGGGTTGTGGCGCCCACCAGGGTGAAAGGTGGCAAATCCAGTTTGATCGAGCGCGCCGCCGGCCCCTCGCCGATCATGATATCCAGCTGATAATCCTCCATTGCGGGATAGAGGATTTCCTCAATATGCGGGCTGAGACGGTGAATCTCGTCGATAAACAGGACATCGCCCTCATCGAGATTGGTCATCAGCGCCGCCAGATCTCCGGCCTTTTCCAGCACCGGACCGGAGGTCGTGCGCAACGCCACGCCCATTTCGTTCGCAAGGATATTGGCGAGCGTGGTCTTGCCCAGCCCCGGTGGCCCAAAAATCAGCGTGTGATCCAGCGGCTCGCTGCGCTGGCGAGCGGCGCTGACGAAAATCTCCATCTGCTCTCGCACGGCGGGCTGACCAATATAATCCGCCAGCGACTTGGGGCGAATGGCGCGATCAAAACGCTCTTCGGAAGACTCCAGCGTATCCGGGGCAATCAAGCGGTCGACATCAATCATACGAAGTCAGCCTCTATCGAATCATATTCTTGAGGGCAGCGCGGATCAGTGCTTCGCTGCTCTGCCCTTCGGTATCCAGCGCATTAATTGCCCGGCTGGCTTCCTGCGGCTTGTACCCCAGGGCCACCAGCGCCGCTTCCGCTTCGGCCAGAATCGCCGAGGCCGAGGGTGTTTCTGGCAGGCTGACCTGCGATACCGCCTGATCCGGTGCCCAGCTCGCCAGCCGGTCGCGCATTTCCATCACCAAGCGCTCGGCGGTTTTTTTACCAACGCCGGGCAGACGTACCAGCGACGCCGTGTCGCCATCCTGCACGCAGCGCACAAAATCGTCGCTGTCGATGCCAGACATAATTGTCAATGCGAGCTTGGGCCCGACCCCGTTAACCTTGATCAGGTCGCGAAACAGCTGCCGCCCGCGGGTATCGTTAAAGCCAAACAGGCTGTGGGCATCCTCGCGGACGATCATCTGGGTGTACAGCGACACTTCTTCACCCAGCGCAGGCAAGGTGTACAGGGTGGTCATCGGCACCAGCACTTCGTAGCCAACACCGTTGACGTCCACCACAATCTCCGGAGCCTGCTTTTCGATCAGCACTCCGCGCAAACGAGCAATCATGAGCTTACCTTATTACTCAGCCGACCCCGCCGCATCCGCGCAGCAAGCATCGGTTCAGACATATTATTCAGCCCTTCGCGGGCGTGGGCGTGGCAGATGGCCGCCGCCAGCGCATCGGCGGCGTCTTCCTGTGGGCTGGCGGGCAGTTTCAACAGGACTTTCACCATGTGCTGTATCTGTTCTTTACTGGCGGCACCGGTGCCCACCACCGCTTTTTTAATTTGCCGCGCCGTGTATTCCGCCACGGCCAGGTCAGCGCCCACGCAGGCCACCACGGCCGCACCGCGGGCCTGTCCCAGCTTAAGCGCCGAACCCGCGCTTTTCGCCATAAACACTTCTTCTACCGCCGCTTCGCTGGGACGGTATTCGTCGATGATGGTATTGAGACTGCGAAAGATAATATTGAGGCGTTCTGGAAGCGGGCCTTTCGGCAGGCGAATAACCCCACTGGTCACATAGCGATGGCGACCGCCCTCGGCCGAGATCAGGCCGAAACCGGTGCGCTGTGAGCCGGGGTCGATGCCGAGAATAATGGTCATAAATCGTCGCTGCCAGAAACTGCGCCTATTATGCACAGATCAGGCCTCGAAAAGATAATACCGCCAATGCCATTACAGCTCGGCGAGCACCTCATCGGGGATTTCGGCATTGGTGTGCACCTGCTGCACATCATCGAGGTCTTCCAGCATATCCACCAGCCCCAGCAGGGTCTCAGCACCCTGGCGGTCCAGCGGTACGGTGGTGGAAGGCTGCATGATCAGCTCGGCGTGTTCGTGCTCGAGTCCCGCCGCGACCATGGCGTCCTTGACGGTTTGAAAATCCTCGAACGGGGTCAGCACCTCTATGCTGCCATCGTCATGGGCAACCACGTCGTCGGCGCCCGCCTCCAGCGCCACGTCCATAATCTGCTCTTCACTGCTGCCCGGCGCGTAGAGAAGCTGACCGAGACGGCTGAACAGAAAAGCGACCGAACCATCGGTGCCCAGATTGCCGCCACGCTTGGTAAAGGCGTGGCGAACATCAGCGACGGTGCGGTTGCGGTTGTCGGTCATGCATTCAACCAAGACAGCAACGCCACCCGCGCCGTAACCTTCGTAGGTGATTTCATCGTAGTTGTCACCCTCGGCATTCCCGGCGCCACGGGCGATGGCCTTGTCGATGGTGTCGCGCTTCATATTGGCGCCGAGCGCCTTGTCGACCGCGGCCCGGAGACGGGGGTTATCCTCGGGAACCGGACCACCGGCACGGGCAGCCACGACCAACTCGCGAATCAGCTTGGTGAAAACCTTGCCGCGCTTGGCATCCTGCGCGGCTTTGCGGTGTTTAATATTGGCCCATTTACTGTGACCTGCCACAACTAACCTCCCGCTGGGCGGTGATGCCACACCGCCCGTTTACTGCTTGGCAAATACTGGTATTACTCTTCGTTTTTACGCAGACGAATGCTCAACTCGGTGAGCTGGCGAGACTCCACCACACCCGGAGCATCGGTCATCACACAGGCTGCCGTCTGGGTTTTGGGGAAGGCAATCACGTCACGAATGGAGCGTGCGCCACTCATCAGCATGATCAGACGATCCAAACCGAAGGCCAGACCGGCATGCGGCGGTGCGCCGTACTTCAAAGCGTCCAGCAGGAAGCCGAATTTCTCTTGCGCTTCCGTCTCGTCGATCCCCAGCACCCGGAACACTGACTGTTGCATGTCATTGCGATGGATACGCACAGAACCACCGCCCAGCTCAGTACCGTTGAGCACCATATCGTAGGCCACAGACAGGGCCTCGCCCGGCGCCGCTTCCAACTCTTCCGGCGTACACGACGGCGAGGTAAACGGGTGGTGCAGCGCGGTCCAGCCGCCCTTGTCATCCTCTTCAAACATCGGGAAGTCGACCACCCATAACGGCGCCCACTCGGCGGTGTACAGGTCGAGATCTTCACCCAGCTTGCAGCGCAGGGCACCCAGTGCTTCGTTGACCACTTTGGCCGAATCCGCGCCAAAGAAGATCAGGTCGCCGTTCTCGGCGCTGACCCGCTCCAGAATCGCGGCACGTACCGGCTCAGGCAGGAATTTCACAATCGGTGATTGCAGGCCGCCCTCAAGGTCGCTCTTGTCGTTGACCTTGATGTAAGCCAGCCCTTTGGCGCCGTAGATGCCGACAAACTTGGTGTAGTCATCAATCTGTTTACGGCTGAGCTTGTCGTTGCCACCGGGAACCTTCAGTGCCGCCACACGGCCCTTGGGATTAGTCGCCGGACCGGAGAATACCTTGAACTCCACCTCGGCCATCAGATCACCCACATCCACCAGCTCCAGCGGAATGCGCAAATCGGGCTTGTCGCTGCCGAAGCGACTCATGGCTTCGCTATAGGGCATTTTCGGGAAATCACCCAAATCCAGGCCTTTCACTTCTTTGAACAGGTCGCGAATCATGCCCTCGGCCACCGCCATCATCTGGGCGTCGTCCATAAAGGAGGTTTCGATATCGATCTGGGTGAATTCCGGCTGGCGGTCTGCGCGCAGGTCTTCGTCGCGGAAACACTTGGCAATCTGGTAGTAGCGGTCAAAACCCGACACCATCAACAGCTGCTTGAACAACTGGGGCGACTGGGGCAGCGCAAAGAATTTACCGGCGTGGGTACGGCTGGGCACCAGGTAGTCGCGGGCGCCTTCCGGAGTAGCGCGAGTGAGAATCGGGGTTTCGATATCCAGGAAGCCCTGCTCGTCGAGATAGCGACGCAATACCGAGGTCACCTTAGCGCGCAGGCGCAGCTTGTCGGCAATTTGCGGGCGACGCAGATCGAGGTAACGGTAGCGCAGACGAACGTCTTCGCCCACTTCGGTATGATCATCGAGCTGGAACGGCGGCGTTTCGGACTCATTGAGAATCTCAATTTCCTTACCGAGCACTTCGATCTCGCCGGTTTTCATATTGGGGTTAACCGTCGCAGCATCCCGCGCGCGGACCCGGCCGCGAATCTTCAGGACATATTCGCTGCGCACCCGGTCAGCGGTAGCAAAATGTTCCTGGGTGTCGGGGTCGAAGACGACCTGAACAATCCCGTCGCGGTCGCGCATATCCAGAAAAATAACGCCGCCGTGATCGCGGCGGCGATCCACCCAACCGCAGATGGTGACGTCTTGATCGATGTACTCGCTACCGAGGCTCCCACAATAATGGCTGCGCATGGATTTTTTCCCACTTCTTAAAAAGTCAAAAACAGGCCCCGTAATTCGGGGCCCCTAAATTCAGCTATCGGATCCGGCAGAGGAACCACCGCCGTCACCGGCCAGGTTTTTCTTCTTACCGCCCGATTTAAAATCGGTTTCGTACCAACCGCCACCCTTGAGGCGAAAACCCGCCGCCGAGATTTTCTTGACCAGTTTGTCCGCTTTGCATTGCGGACACTGGGTCATGGCTGGATCACTCATCTTCTGCAACGCTTCCAGCTCGTGCTGACAGGCCTGACACTGATATTCATAAATGGGCATTGGAATCCCCTCCCAATACAAACTAATGAAAACGTGACCTACAGGAGTAAAACCGTCGGGCACAACCACAGGGTAGAAAAAGGAGCGGGATTATAACGCAAAGCGGGCGTGGCGATAAACGCAGGAAGCAAGAATCACCGAGATCGGGTCGGCGGTGAGCACGAAGGCACACCGCCGGCGGGCAAAAGCCCGGCTTTAGGAGGCAAAATCCTTGAGTTTCTTCAGCGGACGAACTTTCACCGCCACGCTGGCAGGCTTGGCTTTGAAGGTCGTCTCTTCACCGGTGAAGGGGTTGATACCCTTGCGCGCCTTGGTCGCAGGCTTTTTCACCGTGGTGATTTTCATCAAACCGGGAATGGTGAACTCACCCAGCGCACGCTTTTTGATGCTGCGCTCAATCAGCAACTCCAGCTCGTCGAGCACACTGGCAACCTGCTTGCGATTGAGTTCGGTGTTAGTCGCGATTTCATTGAGAATCTGCGTCTTGGTCATCTTCTCGCTGATTGCGGTCGTTTTGCGCTTCGGAGCCGCCTTGGCTGCAGCCGGTTTAGCTACGGCTTTCTTCGCTGCAACTTTCTTGGGGGCGGCCTTTTTCGGCGCTGCTTTTTTCGGTGCTACTTTTCGTGTCGCCATAAGGAGCTATTCCTATTATCTGGGGTGTGAAATTTATTATTTGCCAGTAAAGGGGCACGCTGCCGATACCGCACCGTCGCCGCCCATCCCACTTCCCAGTGGCTACCGCTCCTGCTGAGGGTCAACGACATGGCTATGCCTGTGCACTACTAATAGTCGATTGCCCGCTGCAAAACAAGAGCGAAGCGCAATATCCCTACGAAAAAGCCTATTTTATGCGGCTAATGCTGCAGTAAACGCTCAACCAGATGCCTGCCGATTGGCAGTGCAGACGTTGCCGCTGGTGATGGCGCATTGATGACATGAACACTGCGACGACTCTCGAGGAAAGCAAAATCATGCAAGAGCTCACCTTTGGGACTGACCGCCTGGGCACGCACCCCCGCCGGCGCTGGCGATAGATCGTCCATCGTCAGCGACGGATAATAGGCTTGCAGCAACTGCAAATAACGGCGTTTGGAAAGGGAGTTGTGCAGTTCAGACACGGCCGCGCGATGATGACGACGAACCAGCGCCCAGAAGCCACGAAAGCCGATCAGCTCCGCGAGGCTGCGCCATTCAACATCCGACCAGCGGTAGCCTTCGCGAGCCAACGCCAGCACCGCATTGGGACCAGCAAGCAACCGACCATCAACGCGGGGCGTCAGGTGGACGCCCAGAAACGGCAGAGCCGGATCGGGAACGGGGTAAATCAGGCGCGATACCCAGGACTCGCAGCGAGCGGCAAGCTGATAAAACTCTCCGCGAAACGGCACGATATGCAGCGGGCAATCGAGTCCCTGCTGCAACCTCGCCAGCCTGTCGGCCATCAAACCGGCACAGCAGAGTAGCTGTGACGACGTAAATTCTCCGGCACGAGTGAACACACGAATGTCTCGCTGGCTCTCGGTGATACCGAGCACTTCTGCCTCGGTCTTCAGCTCCGCGCCTGCCGCCTGAGCCTGATCCAGTAATGCTTGGCAAATCGCCGAATAGTCAACAATCGCCGATTCGCTGACCGCCAGAGCAGCTTCCCCCCTCAGCTCGGGCTCCTGTTCGCGCATGGCGTCGCGCACCAGCCACTCAGGGTTCAAACCATTGGCTTTTGCCCGCTGCTGCAACTCCCCAAGCCCTCGCAGCTGATGGGCATTGGTGGCGACAATCCACTTCCCACAGCGCGAGAACGGAAGCTGGTGTTCCCGGCAGAAGGCCTCGGTCTGCTGAAGCCCCTCCCGACACATGCGTGCCTTGAGGCTGCCAGCCGGGTAGTACACCCCCGCATGGAGTACACCACTATTACGCCCTGATTGATGGCGGGCCGGCGCCGCTTCTTTCTCCAGAATCAGCACTCGGCTGTCCGGCTTTTGCTTCAGCAGCTGCCATGCCGAGGCAGCACCAACAATGCCGGCCCCCACAATAATGACATCGTAACTCCCGGCACTCGCCATCGCATCAGCCCGAAATAAAGCGTGGCTCAGCGGCAAAGGCGTGTCTCAATGCCGCCAGACGTTCTTCGCGATCGGAATCGGCATAGGCTTTTGCCGGCAACTGCCCCCATACCGGCTTCGGCCAACAGGGGTCCGCGGCAAAACGAGCTATATGGTGAACATGCAGCTGCGGCACCATATTACCCAGCGCGGCAATGTTCAGCTTCTCTGCGGCAAAGACGGTATTGAGAATACCTGCGGCCAGATCAGACTCCCGAGAGAACTGCAGTCGGTCCTCCTCACTCAGCTCACAGAGTTCCCGCAGCTCGGCATCGCTGCGCGGCACCAGAATGAGCCAGGGATACTGGGCGTCGTTCATCAACAGCACTCGGCATAAGGGCAGGTCGCCGACCACAAAGCAGTCGGCAGCAAGTTGGGGGTGTAATGTAAACATGATGTTCTCCAATAAAGCGGTGGCGCCCTGTACCGGACCGCCTATCAATCGTAAAATGCGGCGACTTCATTCGCAGCTTTAAGGCCAGATCCGCTATGCGCGCCAGCCAATTTCTTATTGCCACTGTAAAGGAAACCCCCGCCGATGCCGAGGTTATCAGTCACCAACTGATGCTCCGTGCCGGCATGATACGAAAGCTGGCCACCGGCCTCTACACTTGGCTGCCGTTGGGCCTGCGGGTACTTCGCAAAGTGGAAAACATTGTCCGTGAAGAGATGAACGCGGCAGGCGCGCAAGAGGTGCTGATGCCCGTGGTCCAGCCCGCTGAACTGTGGCAGGAATCGGGTCGTTGGGAACAGTACGGTGCAGAACTGCTGCGCATCAATGACCGTCATCAGCGCGAGTTTTGCCTTGGCCCCACCCACGAGGAAGTGATCACCGACCTGATTCGCAACGAGATCCGCAGCTACAAGCAGCTGCCGGCAAACTTCTATCAGATCCAAACCAAGTTCCGCGATGAAATCCGCCCCCGTTTCGGGGTGATGCGCTCGCGTGAATTCATCATGAAAGACGCGTACTCCTTCCACAATGACCAGGAGTCACTGCAGGCTACCTACGACGTCATGCACGCGGCCTATACCCGCATCTTTACTCGCCTTGGCCTGGACTTCCGTCCGGTGATCGCCGACACCGGCTCGATCGGCGGCAGCGCCTCCCATGAGTTCCATGTATTAGCCGAATCGGGCGAAGACGATATCGCCTTTTCCGACAGCTCAGATTACGCCGCCAACGTAGAAATGGCCGAAGCACTGGCACCGGCTGGCGAGCGCGCCGCCCCCGGCGCCGAGCTGGAGAAGGTCGCCACGCCCAACGTGGGCACCATCGAACAGGTGTGCGCGTTCTTTAACTGCACGCCCGAGCAAACCCTGAAAACCCTGCTGGTCTATGGCGAGGCCGACGACAATGGCAAGCAGCCGCTGGTTGCCCTGGTGCTGCGCGGCGACCACCAATTGAACGAAATCAAAGCCGAGAAGCTGGACGGCGTTGCCAGCCCGCTGACGTTGGCCGAAGAAAACGATATTAAAGCGGCGCTGAGCTGCTCACCCGGCTCCATTGGTCCGGTCGATCTCGGCTTGCGCACGATTGTGGATCGCAGCGCCGCGCACTGCGCTGACTTTATCTGCGGTGCCAACGAAGACGGCTACCATCTGCGCGGCGGGAACTGGGAACGGGATCTGGCTCTTGGCGAGATCGCCGACTTGCGCGAGGTCGTCAGCGGCGACCCCAGCCCCGATGGCCAGGGCACACTGCAAATCAAACGCGGCATTGAAGTGGGCCATATCTTCCAGCTTGGCACCAAATACTCGGAAGCCCTGCAAGCGACCGTACTCAACGAGCAGGGCAAAGAGCAGGTGATGATCATGGGCTGCTACGGCATCGGCGTCACCCGTGTGGTGGCCTCAGCCATTGAGCAGAATCACGACGACAAAGGCATTATCTGGACCGACGGCATCGCGCCGTTCCAGATTGCGCTGGTGCCGATGAACATGCAGAAATCCGAGCGCGTGCGCGAGGCGGCTGAAGCCCTGTACGCACAGCTCAAAAATGCAGGCTACGATGTGCTGCTGGATGACCGCAACGAGCGGCCCGGCGTGAAATTTGCCGATATGGAACTGATGGGTATCCCCCACCGCATTGTGATCGGCGACCGCGGCCTGGACAACGGCCAACTGGAATACCGTCATCGCCGTGCCGACGACAACGAAGACGTCGCTATCGACAGCATTATGGACTTCGTCCGTCAGCGTGTTCCACTCTCTGCTTAAGCGTCTGCTGCTGGCAGGGCTGGTGGCCGTTGCGCTACCCGCTCTCGCCCAGCCAAGCGACCCCGTCGAGAGGGCCGCGCTGACCGCCTATCTGAAAGACGCCCTGCACCATGAGGACAGTTTTAAAGATCGCTTCGACGCCGAGGTGTGGCTGCTGGATATGTCCCAGCGGCTGAGCAAGCGACTCCCAGAGCCAGAAGACCGTCTGGCCCTGCTGCAAAGCGTGCACCGCGAGGCACGCTCGGCCTCACTGCCCCCGGAGCTGGTACTGGCACTGATTGAGGTGGAAAGCGCCTTTGACCGCTTTGCCATCTCCCGCGTTGGCGCCCAGGGGCTGATGCAAGTGATGCCATTCTGGAAAAAGGAAATTGGCCGCCCGGACGACAATCTCACCGACCCGGACACCAATCTTCGCTACGGCTGCCAGATTCTGCAGTTCTACCTGCAGCGCGAAAAGGGCAATATGCGACGCGCCCTCGCCCGCTACAACGGCAGCCTGGGAAAGAACTGGTATCCTGACCGGGTATTTAATGCCTGGCGCAAGCGTTGGTATAACGGCCCGCTGGCTTACCGTGGCATCGACGACTGAGGCGGAGGCGGCGGAGGCATCCCGCGCTCAGCCCCATCGGGTTTTGGCCCCTTGCGATCGCCATCGCGCGGCCCTTTGTCATGGCGCATCATCTCCAGCCGCTGGTCTGGCGACAAGGTCGGCAAGACTTCCAGCAACACGTCATGTACCAGCCGCTTGAGTGACTGGTCTGCCGCTCTCAAATCTGCCAGCGCCTGACGAGCACTCTCAATATTCAACTCAGGTTCGGCAATAATCTGGTCCAGATTTCGTCTCGCGAGACGCAACTGCCAAAAGGCACTGCGCATTTCTCCACGCTTGGCCCTGAGTACAGCCCTTGCCTGATCACTGAGCTGATCCGGACGGCGCTTTAAAATATGCTGGCTCATCATGTACAGGCCGCGATCGCGGTCCAGTGCCTTGCCCGCCCACAAGCCGATGAGCAGACCGTTCACCACCAGCGAGGCGATGAGCGCAATCAACAAACCCGTGCGACGTGTCATTGTTCTTCCTCCAGCCAGCTACTCACTTCCAGAGAGCCGGTAAAATCGAGTTCGGTAAAGGCCTGATAATCCTCATCCAGCAATGGATATTGGCTGGGCAGACCGGACATGCCTACCGCGACGCCAAGTATTAGCGCGGCGGTGGTTGCCATGCCCGCGGACCAAAGCGGCAAACGCCTGACGTGGGCCTGTCGGCGGGTTTCGGGAATCCGGACAAGACGCTGCTGCAAGCCGGGACTGACCCGCAGCTCGCCATCCATCCGTTGCGACCAGAATACCTCTCGTTGCCGGTATTCCTTCAAACAGGCCGCCCCCGCCTTTGACATCGGCGCCAGCAGCGCGAAAGGCCAGAGCCACAGCGGCCAGTTGCGCAATTGATCGCCGTAGCGCTCCAGACACTGTGCATAGTCAATCATCGGATTCTCCCAATACTTGCTTAAGCTGTTTGCGCGCACGGCCCAGTAAGGATTCGACCGCCTTGGGACTACTATCAAGAATATCGGCGATTTGCTTGACGGGCAGGTCGCGGTAATAGCGAAATGCCATCGCAGCGCGTTGCTCTGCGGGCAGGCTGGACAGCGCCGCCATCATTTTTTCAGAGAGGGCGTTCGCCTCGTCATCCGCCTCATCACGCTGACCCTCAAGCAGCTGCTCGGTCAGCTCACTATCTACGATCTGGCGCTGCTGGACTCGCTGACTGTGGTTAATCGCCAGATTGCTGGCTACCCGGTGCAACCAGGTACTGACTTTGGCATCGTCCTGCCAGTCCGGCGCCTGCTTCCACAGGCGCACAAAAACGTCCTGGCACAGATCTTCCGCATCACTTCGGGACAACACAATTCGGTAAATGACATTGAGTACCCGCTGGCTGTGACGCTCCACAAGCCGATTAAAGGCGCGACTGTCGCCGTCGGCTACACGCGCTAATAATCGGGAGTCACTGACCAGCGGCATACTCGCTGCGCTCGCTATCGGCGTTTACGATTCAGCCGGGGCATGCGGGGGCATACCCTCGCGACCAAAGGCTTTACGGGCCTCCTTTCTCGACAAAACGCCGTCACCGTCGGTATCGAGCTTTTCCATCTGCGCCTTTGCTGCGGCCTTCATTTCCATCTGGGAAACCAGTCCATCGCCGTTGGCATCCGCTTTTGCAAATCGGTCCGCACGCTCCCCGCTACGCTTCTCACGCATCTGGGCACGAAACTCTTCAATTTCCTCACGACTGACCTGACCGTCTTGATTCAAGTCCATTTTCATAAACCGCTCCGCTTGGCGGTCTGCCATTTCTTCGATACTGGGTGGCGTTCTGGCGCCATCAAAGGGACCATTTTTCCCGGGGCCAAAAGCGTAGGCGCTGGCAGCACCCGTCATTGCCAATACAGCGAAAAGCGTTACTGAAGTTTTCATCACGTTGTGCTCCACGAACAGTAAGAGGGTTTTAACGGCCGTTACTGTTTAAACACCGCCGGCGGACAAATCCCTCGCACAACAGACAATTATTTTATTGGCATTCCCTGCCGCAGCCCGGCTCTCTATTTACGAAACAGAGAACTCATAGCGCCATTTCCCATTTTCCAGATAGCAGCGATTGCGCGCACCCGGCACCTTGGGGTCGGCGCTGTCATACCCCGCATCGCCGCCGTAGAGCATACACACGCGACCATCGGCATCGCTGATTTTGGGGTGGATATCCGGCACCGGACGACGGTCATAAAACGCGCGAGCGTCCGCAACCGTTGCACAGCTGGACAACTCGGTCAGCGTGACCAGAGTCGGCGGCATCAGAGCCAGCTCCCCCTGCTGATGGGAGCCCACCAACTCGCCCGGGTGACACCAGAGATAATCGTCGGCCTCCTCACCATCCACGACAACCTGCTGACCGGGGCAGTCCGCGATGAAAAAGGCGGTTTCATAGCGACGTTTTATTGATGGCGGCGTCGTCCACCAGGAGATCAACTGCAACCGACGCTGATCCAGTTGGATCTGCGCCTCTTCCTCGGTCTCACGTACCGCAGCAAGGTGAAAGGCCGTCATGCGGTCGCCCTTGGCATCTGCCACATCGTCGGGATCAACGGTGCCACCGGGGAAAACCCAGTGCCCACCGCCCACCTTCAGCTGCCGGTGACGACGCAGCAATAACACCTCCAAGCCCGACGCCGCGTCGCGCAGTACCACGGCCGTGGATGAAGGGCGTATTTCCTGTTCAATATTTACAGCCATTGTTGCTCAAGAACCTTTATAAGCTGTGCCGGACGCGGTCCAACACGAAAATTTTCTGGCAAGTCCGCGTAGCGGATGGTGCCGGACTCATCGCTGAGTATCAGTGAGGGCAGCGAGGTATGCGGGCCTCTCGCGAAGACCCCGGCAGGCACGCCAAACGGGTGAACCAGCCCGAGCGTCCTCGCCGCCTGCAGACCACTGTCGAAATAGACCTCGACCCCCTGTGGCAATGTCCCCACCAGTTTTTCGCTCTCGTCCACCGCCTGATCACTGATCAATACAATGTGAAGGCCGTACTCACGCAGCGCGTCAAAATAGCTTGAAAATTCGTAAAGCTGACTGCGACACAGGGGGCACCAACCGCCGCGAAAAAACAACAGCAGCGTTTTTCTGCCAACAAAGCTCGCGGAGTCAACGTGTTCGCCTGTGCGATCCTGCAAATGGAAGGCGGGCAGCGCCTGACCGACAGTCAGTCGCGGATTATCGTCGCGATCCAGATAGGAATACCAGTAGACATAAATCAGCACGCCAGCGAGTCCCGGCACCAACGCATAAAACGTTGGCAGGGGATGCATCTCGACCACGGCCAGCGCCGCGCCAATCATCGCGGCAAGAATCTGTATCACCACAAACCGGCCGGTGTTAACGAACGGCACCAGATACAACAGCAACACGAACACCGGGACGGGCGTGACAGCCAGCCAAGCCGCAAACCAGGACAGGCTAAACCCTGGCTCCACCCACATCTGCCAGAGTGCGTGCAGCGAGGCTGCCCCACAGAGCAGGACGTAGGGAGTAACAAAGTAACGTTTAGCCAGCGCTTTGAGTAAATTCATCGCATCTCAGTTAGAGAGTGTCAGTGCAGTGAACTGGCACTCTTGTTCAGGGCAAGGGTTCTGCGCTAGCGTAACCCTATGGCATTGACCCAATTTTTTATCTAGTGAGCACACCCGGCAATAGCGGAAGCAGCCATTAGGACATAGACTATTTTTGACTTCAATCGTGGAGACCCCACCAGTGCGATTTAAATCAGGGTTGTATTAATTCGCCTGTGTACAGGACCCCAGCAACACAGGAAACAGTGGCGGCTATGACAAAACTATCCATCATGGATCTGGCTTTTTTCCTCACCGAGACGGAAGACAGCCCCAAACATGTAGGCGGAATGATGATGTTCCGCAAACCTGCCAAGGCAGGGGCGGACTTCGTGGACAAGGCCGTCCGCGAATACGTGGGCAGTAACGAAGACATCCAGGCGCCGTTCAACCAGATCATCAAATTCGGCGGCCTGTCCACACCCCGCTGGGTAGATGCTCCCGACTTCGATATTAACGACCACATCTACTACCACCAGTTGGAAGGCGACGACTTTCGGGATGAACTCTATGTCCTGGCGGGCGAGCTACACAGCCCGAAGATGGATCGCGAAAAGCCGATGTGGGAAGTCCACGTTATTGAGGGCATCGACGACCAGCGCTTTGCGCTGTATATCAAGTTGCACCACGCCTACGCAGACGGCGTTACGATGTCGGCCATCCTTGCCAAAAGCCTGAGCCAATCGTCACGCGCCAGGAAGGTATCGCCAATATGGGCAGCACTCCCCAATCGTCGACGTCGCAAAGGCGAAGAGGATGCACTGCTGCGCAAGATGCTCGGCCTGTCCGGCAACTATCTGCGCTCGGTACTGGGTTTGACAAAGCTCAGCGCCCAGCTGGCTCTGGAGGCAGTCAACCTGACTAAAAATGCCGTGGCGGTTCCCTACAAGCCCATGCCGGAAACACCACTGAATGGTCATGTCGTGGCCGGTCGTCAAGTGGCCACCGCCGCCGTCCCGATGACCCGCGTTAACAAGATTCGCAAGCAGACACGCTCGACGCTTAACCACGTTGCCCTCACCTGCATTGACGGCGCCTTGCACCGCTATCTGGAAGAATGTGGCGCCGATATCAGCGAGCCCATCACCATTCAAATGCCCGTAAACCTCCGCCGCCCCGGTGACCGCAGCATGGGCAACAAAATCGGCATCGTGCTGGTTGAACTCGCCAAGAAAACCACCGATCCCTACGAGCGGCTGCGGGAAATTGGCTTTACGCTTCGCAATGTTCGCTACCAAGTAGATGGCGTCCCCCCGGCATCGGTCATCGCTTACACCGTACTGCTGGGCAGCTTTGCTCAGCTAACTGAATTCCTGAAAATTGATGACCGACTGCCGCCGCTGGGTAATACGCTGGTCTCCAATGTGCCCGGGCCGTCAAAACCACTGTATCTGCGCGGCGCCAAGCTTGAGGAAATGTACCCGATCAGCGCACTGACGCCGGGCTGTCACCTGAACATTACGCTGTACAGCTACGATGGTCGGCTGCAGTTCGGACTGGTGGCCAGTTCGGCATTGCCCAAACTGGAGATTCTGAGCGACTATATTCACGATGCTTTTGCTGAACTTGACGATGCGGTTTCACCAACGGCACTTGCGTAATAACGCACTACAATAACAACAGGCAAAACCATACAGAACGACCTGACAACAACACAAACCCACGCTTTCGCTGACAGAAAGCAGTGCAGCTCCGCATTGGCTCGGAGCTGCAGCAGGCGTATTTCTGTACTATCTGGAGAGGCACTATGAGCTACTTTGTTACTGGCGGCACCGGCTTTATCGGACGATTTCTTATCACCCGCCTGGCCAAGCGCAACGAAACGATTTTCGTGCTTGTGCGCCGCAGTTCTAAACACAAGTATCAGGAACTACTGGAAAAAACCGGGCTGAGTAAAGAGCAACTGGTTCCCGTCTGGGGCGACCTTGCCAAGGGCAAACTGGGCATCAGCAGCCGGGAGATGGGCAAGCTGAAAGGCAAAGTCAGCCACTTCTATCACCTGGCCGCCATCTACGACCTGAAGGCCGACGCAGAAAGTCAGGAAATCACCAATATTGAAGGCACTCGCAATGCCCTTGCAGCGGCTGAAGCCATGCAGGCTGGAAGCTTCCACCTGGCCAGTTCCATCGCCGCGGCAGGACTCTACAAAGGCATCTTCCGCGAAGACATGTTCGAAGAAGCCGAGGGACTCAAGCACGCCTACTTCCGCACCAAACATGTCTCCGAAGGGCTGGTGCGCAAAGAGTGCAAAATTCCCTACCGCATCTACCGGCCGGCGATGGTTGTCGGTGACTCCAAAACCGGCGAAATGGACAAGGTTGATGGCCCCTACTACTTCTTCAAGCTGATTCAGAAACTGCGCTACCGAGTGCCTCAATGGTGCCCGCTGATTGGTATTGAAGGCGGGCAAATGAATATTGTCCCGGTGGATTATGTCGCCGACGCCATCGACTACCTGTCACACAAACCCAAGCTGGACGGCAAGTGCTTCCACTTGGTAAACCCCAACGCTCACAAAGTCGGTGAAGTGTTGAATATCTTTGCCGAAGCCGCCCACGCGCCGAAAATGGCCATGCGTATCGATTCGCGCATGTTTGCCTTCGTGCCCTCGTCAATTACCGGAATCGTCAAGAACATGCCCCCGGTGAAACGGCTGACTAACGCTGTACTGGCCGATTACCAGATTCCTGCAGATGGCCTGCAGTTCATGAACATGCCCACCCGTTTCGACAACCGCGATACCGTCAAAGCGCTGAAAGGTAGCGGTATCGAACTGCCCGCTCTGGAAGACTACGCCTATAAGCTGTGGGACTACTGGGAGCGCAACCTCGACCCGGATCTATTCAAGGACCGCAGCCTGCGCGGCAACGTCAGCGGCAAAGTCATTGTGATCACCGGCGCGTCCTCCGGCATCGGCAAGGCCAGCGCACTAAAGCTCGCCGAGGCGGGTGCCGAAGTCGTGCTCGTGGCGCGCAGTATTGAAAAACTGGAGGAAACCCAGAAAGAAATCGCCGACCTTGGGGGCAAGAGCTATGCGTATAGCTGCGATGTTTCAGACCTTGAGGCCTGCGACGAGCTGGTCGCCACGCTATTGAAAAACCACGGCCATGTGGATGTATTGGTGAATAACGCGGGCCGCTCAATCCGTCGCTCGCTGGAACTGACCTTTGACCGTTTCCACGATTTCGAGCGCACCATGCAGCTCAATTACTTCGGCGCGATTCGACTGATCATGGGTCTGGCACCGTCGATGCTTGAGCGTCGCGCCGGTCACGTGATCAACATTTCCTCGATCGCCGTCATCGTTGGCACCTCGCCCCGGTTCTCCGCCTATGCGGCGTCCAAGGCTGCACTGGATGCCTTCTCCCGGAGTGCAGCCGCAGAGTTTTCCGACCGCAATATCGCGTTCACCACTATCAATATGCCACTGGTCCGTACGCCGATGATCGGCCCCACCTCAATCTACAACGCCGTGCCCACGCTATCTCCCGAAGAAGCTGCGGACATGATCTGCGAAGCGATCGTGAAGCGCCCCAAGCGTATCGCCACCGGTCTGGGGATCAGCATGCAGGTACTCAATGCGGTAGCGCCCAAGGCCACGGAAATCATCATGAACACCGTGTTCAGAACCTTCCCTGACTCCGCAGCGGCAAAGGGAGAAGGTGAAGAGGCGAAAACCGAGGCGTCCTCAGAACAGGTGGCACTGGCCGCCGTGCTGAAAGGAATTCACGTCTAAGCGCACTTCGTCGCTGTTCCTCAGCTATTACTTGCCGAGTGCCCCTCGTGGTGACCATCCGCCGCGAGGGGCTGCTGGCGAGGCTGGCGCAATATACGCTGATAGATCTCCTGCTTAAGCAGATCAAGCATCATCGCGCGCAGACGAGCAAGCTTTCTGGAGTTCGTTACGGGCTCTCCGCGCTGCCCCATCAGCAAGCCGAATAACAGCCCCGCCATGCCGAAAAACGCAATCACCTCCACACGCTGCTCACAGTAGCGTTGCCGGAGCCGAAAACGGCGATTTCGCTGACGCTGATCAACTTGGATCAGCGCCGAGCGCAGCCGCGCTTCTTCACCGCTGAGCATGCTGACCCTCCACTGCTGTCCGGCGAGGACGTGCGCCGGTCAAGGCGCCTCGCAATTGTCGCTGGCAATACCAGAACGCCAGCAGGTTCAGCAGCAGTAACAGAGACATTGCGAAGGGGTCTGGCACTCCTGCCTGCACCATTACGCGAGCGAGAACCAGCATGGCAAGCAACCAAACGCTTGTCGCCGAGATCACGCTTAATAGCGCAAAGATCAGCATTTTCAGCAGGGCTAAGCACAGTAATTGTCCTCGCAACTGCAGGCGCTCTATTTCCTCTGCACCAAAGGCCAAGCACTCGGTCAGCAGATCACCATACTGGGGCTCAGCCTTCTGTTCCCTTTCAGATGCGCAATCTGTTTCGCCGCGCATACGCCCTCCTGTTCTGACAGCGGATAATCACCACTCCACTCCCCCGTCAGCGGCGGAATAAGAACGCCACCACCGCACCGAGCAGAAATGCGAGTCCCACGGTTCTCAGCGGGTGTTCACGGGTATAACCGCCAACGGCCTCACTGGCTGCCTCGGAATGCTTGCGTGCCGAGCTGACCAGCCCCTCAGCTTGCAGCCGTAGCTCTTCAGCAAGTTGATGCAAGCGTTCTTCACTGCTGCCCGCCATTGCCGCTGCCCGATCGACGGCCTCGTGGGCTTTGCTGGCCGCGGCGTCGACCTTATCGTGACGATTCGAACTTACGTCAGTCTGGTTCTGCTGTGTCGCCATTTTGCACCTCCCTATTCAACGAATTTTTCGGCGTCTTACCCTGTTGCTGAAAACGCAAAAACAAAAAGATTCAAAATCGATTAAATAAAATGACACTGGCAATTTATAAATCATCTACCGCATAAAAAATCATTGATGAAAATAAAAATATTGAACTGTTTTTACTCAGCGTGTCAGAAAAACTGTAGGCAGAAATGACAAGGAGGAAACATGCTTGGCTGGTCGTTAATGTTTTTAATAATTGCGCTTATCGCCGGCGTATTGGGCTTTGGGGGCATTGCGGGTGCCGCAGCGGGCATCGCAAAAGTCTTGTTCTTTATCTTTATTGCACTGCTGATAATTTCTCTTGTCGCCCAGGCTTTACGCGGAAAACCGCCGCGAATATAGCGCTAAAAATCGGCATTCTGGCTTAACAAAACTGACATCGTTAATCACGTCACTCACGAGGAGCGAAGTATGAATAGAGATATTGCAGAAGGTAAGTGGAAGCAGTTAAAAGGGCAAATTCGAGAAAAGTGGGGCGAACTCACCGACGATGATATAGACCAAGTAGAAGGCAGCAGTGATCGTTTTATCGGCGTACTGCAAGAGCGCTACGGCCTCGCTCGCGAAGAGGCTAAAAAGCAATTTGAAGAACTGAAAAAGAAAGTTTCTTAGAGGAATTTTTCTTCAATTTTTTATTCAAGAAGGCATCTTAGAAAAAGACTGACGGTACGAAAACCGTGCCTTTCACCACGTCAATAACGATGGAGAAAGCGACGCCAACGTTATTGAGATAAAACCATGCGATTCATGAGCAGCGAAACGGAGGTCAACCATGACTATCAAGAAAACGCTAATCACCACACTGACTCTCAGCGCCCTGGCAAGCACTCCCGCACTGGCGGAAACCTGGCAGGGCAAAGCGAACGACGCCTGGATCGATGGCAAAGTCGAGACCGCCATCATGCTTAACGGCGAGCTAAACAATTTTGAGATCGATACCGGAGTCAAACAGGGCAAGGTAACGCTCAGTGGTACAGTCACGAGCGACATTGAAAAAGATTTGGCGGGCCAGATTGCTCACAACGTCGATGGCGTCCAATCAGTGGAGAATAAACTGAATGTGGAGAAAGACTATCGCGGGAAGATGAAGCAGGCTGGTGAGAACTTTGCTGGCACGTGGAATGACCTGACCACAACCGCCGCGATTAATATGAAGTACGCAACAAACGATGATATTGCTGCCACCAGCATTGACGTTGATACCAAGGACGGCGTTGTGACCCTGCGCGGTACCGTCAAAAGCGATGCAGCGCGCGATCTTGCCATTGAGATTGCCAAAAGCTTCGACAAGGTGACCGACGTCGAAGACAAACTCGTCGTTCGCAACAGCTAGGGCGCGATTCGCAACGAGTCGTAGACCAATTACTCGGCACCAAGCCGACAGTCACTCAAGTGGCTGTCGGCTTTTTAGCACCATCTCCAGAAATGCTTATTTGGCCTGGAGCGCTTCCATGGCTTTACCCAGGAACTTCTCGCTTTGCTTGCCACCGGTTTCCATCGGGCGCTGCCCTTCGGTACTGGTAATCGCATCCCAGTTAGCAAGAATCACTTCCGGAGTTTGCTGGTCAGCGGGCAGGAAAACGCCTTCTGTCTCGAAAATGCGCGAACTCGCATAACCGCCCGCCCCCGCACACAGAATGTGTCGGCTCGGTGCACTTTCGTGACACAACACCAAAGCGCCGGCGGTCACTGACTCGGGCGACAACAAGGCAAGCAGTTCTTCGGGCATCAAATCTTCCGTCATGCGGGTTGCCGCTGTGGGCGCCAAGGCGTTTACCCGGACATTCTTCTTCGCGCCTTCCAGGCCCAGGGTATTCATAAAGCCCAGCACCGCCATCTTGGCAGCACCATAGTTGCTCTGCCCAAAGTTGCCATACATACCGGAGGAAGAGGTCGTCATCACAATGCGGCCGTATTCCTGCTCTCGCATGATGTCCCAAACCGCTTTCGTGCAGTTGACGGAGCCCATCAGGTGGACGTCCATGACCAACTTGAAATCATCCAGCGACATTTTGGCGAAGGTTTTATCGCGCAGAATACCGGCGTTGTTAATCAGAATATCTACCCGCCCCCACTTTTCCATGGCCTGCGCAACCATGTCTTCCACCTCGGCCATCACCGCGACATTGGCACCATGTGCCAGCGCTTCGCCGCCCATGGCTTCGATTTCCGCCACTACGTCCAGTGCGGCCTGAGATGAGGCACCGCTGCCATCGCGGGCGCCCCCTAAATCATTCACCACCACCCGAGCACCACGCTGCGCCAGTGCCAATGCATGGCTGCGGCCCAGGCCATTGCCGGCGCCAGTCACGATAGCAACTTGCTTGTCAAAACGTACGTCCATTTCTTATCTCCTGTTAGTAATCAATCAGGCCACGAGCTGCATAGTCAGCCACTCGGCAATCAGTGCGGGCTTTTCTTCACCCTCAATTTCAATGGTCACCTGAACTTTGAAGCGGTATTGCCCCGGCTTGGTCTCGTCGATATCCAGAACTTTGCTCAGCGCGCGAATACGTTTTCCCTCACGCACCGGCGCCATGAACCGTACCTTGTCGAAGCCATAGTTAAGGCCCATGGTGAGACCTTCGACCATCAGCGAGAACTGCTCGGCAAAGTGGGAGAGCATCGACAGGCTCAGAAAACCGTGGGCGATGGTGCCGCCGAAAGGCGTTTGCTTGGCGCGCTCGGGATCAACATGAATAAACTGGTGATCAAGGGTACAGTCGGCAAACTGATTAATGGCCTCTTGAGTCACCGTGTGCCAGTCGGTAGGTTCACTCTCGTAGCCAATGTACTCAGCCACTGACGCGCGACGTATCTGCTTCATAGTGCATCCTTATTTTATTGTTGTTATGGTCGGCGCCACGTTAACGCGGTGCCGAGCCACAGTTTAGAACCAAGCGTCCTGCATCTCAAAAGCCGAACTTTCAAGATTTTTCAGCAAGTTTGACCAGTGTCGGATCTTGGGTAATTCAGCCGCGAAGAAATAGCGCAGCGCCTGCAATTTTCCGCGATAGAAGTCCGCGTCATTGCTCTGTGCCGTCGCCAGTCGCTGCTGTGCCGCACAGCCCTGTTTGAGCCAAATCCACGCCATTACCACCTGACCGAACATATCCAGATAACTCACCGAGTTCGCCAGTACCCGGTCGATGGACTCACTACCCATGGCAGTAAGCAGCGACTGCGTTGTTTCTTCCAAACACCGCAGCGCAGCCTCCAGTTCTCCGCCGAAGGCCGCCAACGGTGGCAGCGTCTGCGCCTCGGCGATGGTTTCCCGGATGGCCTTCAGGCAGGCCTGATCCCCCGCCATGCCGTGCATGGGGACTTTGCGCGCCAGCAGATCAAGCGACTGGATGCCCGTGGTGCCTTCGTGGATGGGGTTAAGGCGATTATCGCGGTAGAACATTTCCACCGGATGTTCATTGGTGTAACCCGCGCCCCCCAGCACCTGAATCGCCAGGCTATTGGCCTTAGGCCCCTGCTCCGACGGCCAGGTTTTGATGATTGGCGTGAGAAAATCCAGCAGCAGGCGCGCGGCATCTCGGGTCTCCGCATCGGCCGCCGTATGCTGATCGTCCGCCAACTGCGCGCCATACAAGCAGAGCGCAAATGCACCTTCCGCATAGGCCTTCTGGGTCAGCAGCATACGCCGTACATCCGCGTGCTCAACGATACTCACCGGCGGTGAGTGAGGATCTTTACAGGAGGGCAGACGTCCCTGGGCACGCTCACGCGCATAGTTCAGCGAGTATTGGAAACCCGCCAGTGCCAGCGTGGCCGCGCCACTGGCCACCATAATCCGCGCCTCGTTCATCATGTGGAACATGTAGCTGAGACCGCGATTTTCCTCGCCGATCAAATAGCCCACCGCGCCGCCCTGCTCGCCAAAATTCAGCGAGGTGGAGGTGTGGCCCCGCCCCCCCATCTTGTGAAAGAGCCCGGCCAGCGCCACATCGTTGCGCTCCCCTAAACTGCCGTCTTCGTTGACCAGATACTTGGGGACGATAAACAGCGAAATGCCTTTGACCCCTTTCGGCGCGCCCTTCACCCTTGCCAACACCAGGTGCACGATATTGTCATTCAGCTCGTGATCACCGCCGGAAATAAAAATCTTGTTGCCGGTAATGCGATAGCTGCCATCGCCGGCCGGTTCCGCGCGGGTAATCAAATCGGCCAGGCCACTGCCCGCCCCGGGCTCGGTCATCGCCATAGTGCCCGCAAACCGGCCACTGCGCAGCGGTGCGGCCCATTTCGCTATCTGCTCAGTGCTGCCGTGGGCCTCTATCAGACTGGCGTTGGCACTGCTCAGACTCAGATAGCCAATCGTGGTGCTGCCCGCTGCCGACAGCCAGGCGTTGGCCGCCGCGGCGACCGCCAGCGGAAGCTGCATGCCGCCCACATCGTAGTCGGCCGTCGCCGAAACAAAGCCGGCATCGGTCGCCGCCTGCACCGCCTGCTGGACTTCCGGCAGCATCACCACTCGCCCGTCTTCGAAGCGCGGCTCGTTGCGATCCACCTTGCCACGGATGGGCAGGAAATAGCGTTCGGCAATGGATCTGGCCGTTGCGATGGCGGCATCAAAGCTCTCGCGATTGTGGTCGGCGTAGCGCTCCCGCTCACACAATGACTCGCAGTTGAGGAATTCATAGAGCATGAACGCAATATCGCGCTCATTAAGAAGCGGGGCTGTCACGGCAATCTCTCCTGTCCGGCGTGGACGCTAGAACGATTTATGCCCTAGTTTGGCCCCAGTTGCGGCGGCCTGCCACGACAAGCTATGTCCGGTCGTGTCGCCCTCAGTAAAACAGCAGCGGATGCTCAAGATTGCCGTTCAGTAACTCATCGAGATTCAGACGGCTATCCTCGGGATAAAGACTGCTGATACTCAGCATGGGCTCAGAGACAAAGGCCGTGGGGCCCAGCGCCCCAACGGTGGTATTCACACTGAAAAAGCGCTGCAGCTCGCCATGCACAGGAATCTGCACACGAAAACTCGCCATCGGCTCCACCGCAGCGGCCCGTTGGCGCCAGTCCCGCGGCACCGAGGGACACCGGCTGAGACGGTCTACCGTCGCCTGGGTCGCGGGATCATCCCGCAGCAGGGCATTCTGCTGAATCGACAGCAGAATTGCCGACAGAGTATCCGGCCAGTTGCTGACGGCGTTCTCGGCAGACTGAGAGCTGAACATAAACTCGTAAAAGTTTTTCATCTCACGCAGCTCCTCGGCGGGCATCAGGCGCTGGTGAAAACCGACCCAGGCGCGATTGACCATAAGAATGTTCGAGGCGCTATCGAGCAGTGAAGCCGGATAGGGGTCGAGGGCACGCAGACTGCGGGTCATGGCGGTGCGCAGCCACTTCATATCGGGGGCGAAGAAATCGATCGGCGCCTCCCGGGGCGTAAATCCAGCAGCAACCAGTAAATGGCTCTGATCCCGACGCCCCAGCGACAGGGCGCGGGCGATATCCATCGCCATTGCTTCGCTGGGTCGGCTGCTGCCATTCTCAAGCCGACTGATGTGCCGTGGCGAGCTGTCCAGACGATCGGCCAACTGCTCCTGACTAAGGCTGTGCACCCCGCGCCAGAAGCGCAATAAGCGCCCGAAAGCCGTGCTTTTGCTCACCCCGTTTCCCTCAAGTGACGGGCTCGCGATCAGCCCGGTGTTAACGCTTACCGGGCAAGGTTCCCAGCATTTTGCAGATAATACTCAACATCACTTCATCGGCGCCGCCACCAATCGACGTGATGCGCGTGTCTCGGTAGGCACGCGAGATGGGATTGTCCCACATAAAGCCCATGCCACCCCAGTATTGCAGACAGCCATCGGTCACTTCCCGCACCAGCCGCCCGGCTTTCAGTTTGGCCATCGATGCCTTCTCGGTCACGTCCTGACCGTGGATATACTGCTCAACCGCGGTATACACCAAGGCGCGCAGTGCCTCGACTTCAGTCTGCATCTCCGCCAGCCGGAAATGGACGACCTGATTGTCCAGCACCGGCTTGCCGAAAATCTCCCGTTCGCGGGTGTAGGCAATGGTCTGCTGAATGCAATCCTCCATCCCTTTCAACGTTCCCGCCGCCGCAAACAGCCGCTCTTCCTGAAACTGCAGCATCTGGTAGATAAAGCCCTGCCCCTCGTCACCGATGCGGTAACGCTGCGGCACCCGCACGTCGTCAAAGAAGACCTGGGCCGTATCGGACGAGCGCATCCCCAGTTTGTTCAGCCGTGGCGAAAAACTCACGCCGGGGGTTTTGGTCGGCACGATAATCAGCGATTTATTACTGTGAGGTTTGCCTTCGCTGGTATTGGCCAGCAGGCAGAGATAGTCGGCCTGCGTGGAATTGGTAATCCACATCTTGGTGCCGTTGATCACGTAGTCGTCGCCCTCTTTACGGGCTGTGGTCTTGATCGCGGCCACATCCGAGCCAGCGTGTGGCTCACTCACCGCAATGGAAAAGACCGCTTCGCCGCTGATCGCCGGGGCGAGAAATTCCGCGCGCAATGCATCGCTGCCAAACTTGGCCAGCGCCGGTGTGGCCATGTCGGTCTGCACACCGATAGCCATCGACACGCCGCCGGTTTTAATCCGTCCGAGCTCTTCGGAGAAGACGGTCTGGTAACTGTAATCCAACCCCAGGCCGCCGTAAGCCTCGGGTTTGCTGATCCCCAGCAGGCCGAGGTCGCCCATTTTTTTGAACAGCTCGTGAGCGGGAAAAATACCCGCCTCCTCCCATTCATCGGCATGGGGATTGATTTCGCGGTCAATAAATTGTGCGACGGTATCGCGGAGTTTCTGGTGCTCTTCGCTGAGAATCATTTTTGCTCCCTCGCCGCTGCAGCGGCGCTGTGATCAATTAATCGCTGAATGGGTATTTCTTGACGACCAGGCTGTCGGGGCCGGCGCCCATCGGTTCTGCTCGCTGAAACGCCGGTCTTGCTTTAAGCCTTGCAAGATACGCTTGCACCTGCGGCTCATAAAAGCCAGCCAGCCCCAGCCCCTCGCCAAGATACAGGGCGTAGCCCACGGCGATATCGGCAATGGTGAAACGGTTTTCGCAGAGATAATCGTGGTCCAGCAGGTGCGCATTCAGGCGTTTCAGCCGCGCCAGATACCAGAGCCGGTAATCTTCGACCACCTGTGGCTGGCGGCGCTCTTCGGGCTCAAATTGCGAATAACGCAGGATCAGCGTCTGCGGGAAGGTGAGCGTGGCGTCGCTATGAAACAGCCAGTTGAGATAATTGCCGTAATCGGCATCGCCACTGCGCAGCCCAAGATCGTAGCGCTGATACTGCTCTACAAGGTAGAGACAAATTCCGGTGGACTCGGTCATTTCCACCTGTCCGTGGCGAAAAAACGGCACGGTACCCAACGCGTTCACGTCCAGGTACTCGCGCTGAAACAGGCGCGGCGGGAAAGGCAGCGTGACCAGCTCGTAGTCAATCTCCATTTCCTCCAGCGCCCAGAGCGGACGCAGCGAACGGGAGGGGTAGCTGTGCCACAGGGTCGGCTTATCAGTCATTCGGGTATCCTTGTCTAAGGCCTTACAATCGATATTGTCGCGCGGCGAGGTCGCGCATGATTTCTTCGGAGCCACCGCCGATGGCGTTCACCCGCACTTCACGATAAAAACGCTCCACGCGATTGCCCCGCAAGTAACTGGCGCCGCCGAGAATCTGGCTGGCTTCTCTCGCGCAGAACTCCATCGTCTCACTGGCCTGCACCTTCGCCAATGCCAGATCACCCGGATCGCAACGGCCCTCGATATAAGCCTGCGTCAGGTAGTTGGTATAACACTGCGTGGCATTAATACGCTGCTTCATGGCAGCAATTTTGTGGCGGATCACCTGATGATCGGCCAGGCGCTTGCCAAAGGTACTGCGCTCACGCGCCCAGTTAACCGCGTCCTCAAGACAGGCCCTCGCCGCGGCTTCCATGGTCACAATCAGACTCAGTCGCTCGGGGTTAAAATTACTCATGATCACCCAGAAACCCGCGCCTTCGTCGCCGATTAGGTGACTGGCCGGTACTCGCACATTGTCGAAGTAAAACGTCCCGGTGTCGGCACACCACCAGCCCTGTTTGCGATCCAGGGGTGTCCGTGACACGCCGGGCAAGTCGGTGGGAATCAACAACATCGATACGCCTTTCGCACCTTCACCGCCCGTACGCACCGCCGTACTGACCCAGTCTGCCCCCATCGCACCGGAGATAAAGGTTTTACTGCCGTTCACAATGTAGTGGTCACCGTCCCGCCTGGCCGTTGTGGTGATATTGGCAACATCGGATCCACCAGATGGCTCGGTAATGCCCAGTGAAATGCGCTTTTCACCGGCCAGCACCGGAGGAATGACCGCCTGCTTGATGTCCTCACTGGCAAAGTTAACCACCGGCGGCAGACCAATGCCGTGGATCAGCAGATTGCTCACCAGACCACCTGCCGAGCCGCAGCGGGTAATTTCCTCATTGGCGATGTTCACATGCCACTGATCAATGCCTTCAGCGATGCCGCCATAGGCCTCGGGGTAACCCAATTGCAACAGGCCAATATCGGCCGCTTTCGCCCAGAGGGAATCCGGCAGCTTGCCGGCCTCCTCCCAGTCATCCAGATGGGGCCGCACTTCGACCTCCAGAAATTTTCGCAACTGACTGCGCCACTCTTCATGTTCGGGACGCAGATAGGGGTTGTGCAGTCGAGCACTGTCAAAATCCAAAGCCATGGTTCACCGTCTCGTTTATTGCTCTTGTCGGGACAGTCTATAAAAGTGCGCAACTGGCGCTTGGGATTTGGTGCCAGCGGCTTGGGATTTGGTGCCAGACACGAGGACGCGCTGCGCAGAATGGGAGATCAGTGGCGATAGTCGCGAGGAGAGCGTCCGTACCAGCTCTTGAACGCACTGGAAAAACTGCCGTGGTCGGCATAACCCAGCAGCAAGGCAATATCGGTAATACTCAGCCGCTCGTCGGCCAGATATTGCAGCGCCAGTTCTGCGCGCAACCCCTGCAGCACCTGCGCGAACTGCGTGCCGCGTTCCGCCAGACGCCGTTGCAGGGTACGCCGGGAAATATTCTGGGCCGCCGCCGTGCGGTCGATCGTCACCCCTCCCGCAGGCAACATGCCCATCAGTGTTGCACGCAATGAACGCAACACCGGGTCACTGTCTGCGCTGTCGAAAAGGTGGCGGGTGGACGCTCGCACAGCGCGTCCCCAGTCGGAGTCGAGCTGGATCAGCGGATAGTCGAGACAGGCGCGATCGAAATACAGTCGGCTCTCCTCAGCGCCAAACTGCAGATTGTCGCCAAACACACTGTGTAACAAGCGTTTTTCAGCGGGTTCCGCATAACTGAATTGCGCCCGCAACAGAGGAATCGGCTGCACGCACAGCGAGCCGAGTATGCCTATTGCCGTGGTCAGCACGGCGTCGGCCGGGTAGCGCAGCGCGCGGGATCCTTTCCAGAGAGGCAACCAGTCCAAACACAGATACTCACCATCGCGGCGGATGCGGGTTTCCCCAATATCCCCGGCGAAGCGGAGAATACTCGGCATCAGATTGAGATATTCGCGCAGCGTCTCGCAAACGCTGCAGGCATACAGCAGCATATTCATGCGGCTGATATATTCGATACGCCCGACGTAAATGCCCACATCGGCGCTCAGTTGTGAGGCCTGTTTGTAGAGGGCCAGCATCGCCGAAAACGGGTGTCGCGACTCGGGGTCAAGCAGACTGTCGGGGTCGATACCGGCCGCCAGCAGCATGGCGTCCGCGTCGCCGCCCAGCGCCACACTGGCTTGCACAATGCTGTTGATGCTGGTGCTGTTCACCGTCCAGCCGGGATGAATCACGTTATTCACTACTCTGCGCCTCTATAGCGCAGAAGTGTACGGCAAGGGACGAGCGGTCGGAATAGTGTTGCGATAACGGCGACGCTAGTACGGCGCCTCATCAAGCATGGCAATCAATCGCGCATCGCTGAGCGCCGCACTGCGAAACGGCGTGATCGCCTGATAATCGGGATTGCTCAGCATCGCCTCGAACGCCGCGATATCCGGGTAACGCACCAGCAAAGAGGCATCCCAGTCTTCCTCAAGCGGCGCGATAATTGGCGACACCGCCCTACCCGCCCAGATCACCTGACCGCCCACCGCCTTCACGCAACGCTCGGCCTGCCGACTGTATTCCCGATAGGCTTCTCGCCCGCTCTGCCCGTGATCGCCGTCAGCATAAGCCGCTCTGTCGCGAAATCGCAGCAGATTCAGCATGGTCACCGGCTGCCCGGGCGGCACGCGCGCCAACAGCGAATGAATATCTTCACGGCGGGGATCAATACTGGGCATAGGGCCTCCATTTATTATTATTGGCTGCGTCAGTCTTCCCTGAGTTGGGCGGCACACAGGCCACCACAGAGGCAGCGCCGCAAACAGGGTCTCGCCCCGCTGCGGCGCTGAAGCGCTTACACACCAATACTGGCGAGCTTCACCATAATATCCTTGAGAATACCGGCAACCGTCGGGTGTTCTACTTCAAACGTCGACACCATGTCGTCGAGGCGGTCCTGGATACCGGTATCTTCCAGCACCAGCTCCGGACCGCTGCCCAGTTCGCGATCAATATCGTCGATCAGGGCGTGCAATTTGGCGTGTTCATCGCTGCCCACGGGCAGGCTGTCGATTTCAGTCTGCAGGCGGTTCAGCTGGTCGTGCAGGTGTTTAAGGTCCATTTCGTGACTCCTATGGCTTTACGCGCAGCATAGCAAGAGCACGACAGCTCGCCTACTCGGAAACACCGCAATCGACCCAGTGACCGCAATCGACCCAGCGACCGCAATCGACTCAATGATAGCAGCGTGCCAACAAACGCTTGCTCTCTCGACGGCAGTGGGTCAATTCGTCCAGACAGCCCGCATCGCGGTAGTAACGCTCCAGCATCTGCAGGGAAATATCCACATTGTGTTTCAATGGCAATCGCCGTCCCCGGGCATTTCTCAGGGCCTGCAACAGCCGGTAATGCACGGCGAGCAAGCAGTGACGCTGCAAATCACTCTCGCCACAGCGGGCAAAGCACTCGGCGAGATAGTGTCCGGAAATCATATGACGATCGAGCTCGGGGACATCCGGCTGATGATTGCCTTTCATCATCAGTTCACTCAGCTCAAAACAGCACCCTAGGAATCGCAATGCCGGCAGCCAGTCGCGGCGGCTGTACGCCTCACGCCCCGCTTCCATCCACTCATCCCAGCGCTGACAAGCGATCGCCTGACTTTGCTGTAGCTGTTCTCGATGGGCATCACACAGAAATCGAATACTCATAGTTGGCACTCCCGGCAGTTGTTGTTCGCGTTCCCCTTTTGCACAAATGATAATGATTATCATTTGATGATATCAAGTATTATTTCTGGTTGTTAGCAAATGACTGTTTCACTCAAATGACCGCTGCTCTCAAATGACTATGGCAAGACCGCTTTGGTCATTGTCGCGGTTTGTCGGTGCGGGCAAGCTGCGCCCTAGTTGTTTCAAGCTCATCTCGAAAAAAGCAATAAACAAGAGGAGTGACGTTTATGAACCCGGAATCTCTGTTTTCTCTGAACGGTCGCGTGGCCATTGTTACCGGCGCGGGCCGGGGTATTGGTCGCGGCATTGCTCTGCAATTTGCCGAAGCCGGGGCCCGTGTGGTCTGCGCCGCACGCACACAGGCCGATATCGATGCCACAGCAGCGCTGTGCCAGCAGGCGGGCAGTGATGCCATCGCCGTAAGCTGTGATGTCGCGGATGAGGCCCAGCTACAGGCGCTGGTCGACACCACCGTCGAAAAATACGGTGGCATCGACATTATTGTGAACAATGCCGGGGGCGCCTGGCCCAACGACCCGCTGAAGACCGATGCCAAAACCTTCAACCGCGATTTCGACTTCAACGTCACCACAGCGTTCAATCTCTGCCGACTCGCTCAGCCGGAATTACTGAAGCGCAAGGGCAACATCATCAACATTACCTCGGCATCCGCCCGCTACGCGCAAAAGGGCTTTAGCAGTTATGGCACAGCCAAGGCCGCGCTCACCCAGCTAACAAAACTGCTGGCCGCTGATTTTGCGCCGGATATTCGTGTTAACGGCATCGCGCCCGGCACCATTCTGACCGACGCCTTACAGCAATTTCTCGACGCGGACACACAGGCCAAAATGTCTGACCTCACACCGATGGCCTGCCTCGGCGAGCCGCAGGATATTGCCTCCGCTGCGCTGTATCTCGCGTCTCCCGCAGGGCGCTGGGTGACGGGAAAAATTCTGGAGGTCGACGGGGGAGCAGAGTCGACGACCTGGCCATTTTGAGCGCAGAGCCATGCGCTCATCGCACATTCTCTGAGCACCGCGAACTAGAGGTAGATCACGAAATTTGCTTGAAGCGCCGACGGCAGACATGTCTATAATCACGGCCATTCCCTTTAATCATCACAAGAGGTTTGAATGGACCAGCAAGCAGTTCAAGACTTACTCGATAAATACGGCCCGGAACTTGTCGACATTGGTATCCGCGCCGCCGGCGCGCTCGCCATTGTTCTGGTGGGCTATTGGCTGGCGAAGCTGGTATCCGGCTTTACCCGTGGAGCGCTGGAAAAAAAGAGTTTTGATCCGACGCTGACCGCGTTTATCGGCAAATTGGTTTTTATCATCATCTTTGCCGTCGCACTGATCCCGGCCCTGGCCCATGCAGGTATCCAAACCGCATCCGTCATCGCCGCGCTGGGTGCTGCCGGCTTGGCGGTTGGTCTCGCCCTTCAAGGCTCACTGGCAAACTTTGCCGCTGGCGTATTGCTGATCGCGTTCCGCCCCTGCCGGGTGGGAGACTGGATTGAGGCCGGTGGCTGTTCAGGCACCGTCGAGAGCATCAGCCTGTTCTCCACCATTCTGATCAGCGGCGATTTCAAACGCATTGTGATCCCCAATTCGCAGATCATGTCTGGCCCCATCACCAACTACAGCATGAAGCCTCGCCGCCGCGTAGACCTGCTGGTTGGCATTTCCTACGACGCCGACATCAAGCTGGCCAAAGAAATTCTTGAGCGACTGGTGAACGAGGACGAACGCGTCCTGAAAGATCCCGCACCCCGCATTGCCGTTGCGGCTCTGGGCGCATCCTCCGTGGACCTGATCTGCCGCCCCTGGGTGAAAACTGACGATTACTGGCCCACCTACTGGGATCTGACCGAGAGAATCAAACTGGCCTTCGACGAAGCCGGTGTCGGTATTCCCTATCCACAAATGGATGTTCACTTCCACAAAACCGAGCAATAAGCGCGGTCACAGCGGGGAGAGCCCTCTCCTCGCTGCTCCCTCCCTCTTTTTTCCCGCTGTATTTCTGCAAAAAACCAAATCCAGTTGCGCAATAAACTCGTATTGAACCGTAAGGCTGTCTGGATTCCCACAACGATAAGATGGACGCATGGATACTGCGCACTGCCATAGGGTTAGAAGACTCACGCAAGCGACGCATCGGATACTCGACACATCTGAGTGGCGACCCCTGCTCGCAGCAAGCTCCCCTATCTGCCTCCTTCATTGCACGACAGCCACCTCACAGCGGGCATCCGCTCTCGCTGCACCCCCCAATCGTGCCTATGGAGGCTTCAATGATGATAACGACGCGATTCAGAATCCGTTCGCTGGCGGCCGCAATAATCGGCGCTGGCGCATTCGGATCAACGACACTGTATACGCCGAGCGCTCACGCGTTCGAATGTAACAATGTCGGCACTGCCGCCACGATCGCCCCGAACGATAATGGCGATGCCACCAATACCGCCTGCGGCGATGGCGCCAATGCCAGCGGCACCGAGGCCACAGCGATAGGCAACAATGCGACAGCAGCGGGCACCGACGCGCTGGCCGTGGGTACTGTTGCCACCGCCACCGGCCCCTCAACCAGTGCCGTTGGCGGTGAGTCGGTAGCCACCGGCCCCGGCGCCACGGCCTTTGGCTGGCGCTCCGGTGCCAACTCGGAACGCGCCACAGCCTTAGGCCACCTGGCGCAAGCCGATGGCGTTCGCTCCACCGCCGTGGGTGAGGCCGCCAGCGCCGTCGGCGAGCAATCCGTCGCAGTAGGCAACGAGTCCTCCGCCACCGGCGTTGACGCCATCGCCGTGGGCACCCAGGCAGTTGCCAATGGCAACTCCACCACCACGGTTGGCGGCGAGTCCGTCGCCACCGGCCCGGGCGCCACCGCCTACGGCTGGCAATCCGGCGCTAACGCTGAGCGCGCCACCGCGCTGGGGCATCTGGCTCAGGCCGATGGTGTTCGCTCAACAGCTGTTGGTGAAGCCGCCAGCGCCGTGGGCGAACAATCTGTCGCACTGGGCAATGAATCCTCTGCCACGGGTGTCGACGCCATTGCCATGGGTACACAAGCCGTCGCCAACGGTAATTCCACCACTACTGTCGGCGGCGAGTCCGTGGCAACCGGTCCGGGCGCCACCGCCTACGGCTGGCAATCGGCTGCCAATGCGGAGCGCGCGACCGCACTGGGCCACCTGGCTCAGGCTGATGGCGTTCGCTCGACGGCTGTTGGTGAAGCCGCGAATGCGGTGGGCGAGCAATCTGTCGCTCTGGGCAATGAATCTTCCGCCACTGGCGTGGATGCCATCGCTATGGGTACACAGGCCGTCGCCAACGGTAATTCCACCACCACTGTCGGTGGCGAGTCGGTGGCCACCGGCCCCGGTGCCACGGCCTTTGGCTGGCAGTCCGGCGCCAACTCAGAGCGCGCAACCGCATTGGGTCACCTGGCTCAGGCTGACGGTATTCGCTCCACCGCCGTGGGTGAAGCCGCCAGCGCCGTCGGCGAACAATCCGTCGCGGTAGGTAATGAATCCTCCGCCACCGGTATCGATGCGATGGCCATGGGTACGCAAGCCATCGCCAACGGCAATTCCACCACCACAGTCGGCGGAGAATCTGTGGCTACCGGTCCAGGCGCAACTGCCTATGGCTGGCGGTCAGCGGCCAATGCCGAGCGCTCGTCAGCGCTTGGCCATCTGGCACAAGCTGATGGCGTTCGCTCAACGGCTGTTGGTGAAGCCGCGAATGCCGTGGGCGAGCAATCTGTCGCCATTGGTAACGAGTCTTCAGCCACAGGCGTCGATGCCATGGCAATCGGTACACAGGCCGTCGCTAACGGGAACTCCACCACCACCGTCGGCGGTGAGTCCGTAGCCACCGGTCCGGGCGCCACGGCATATGGCTGGCGGTCAGCCGCAAATGCCGAGCGCTCCACGGCCCTGGGTCACCTGGCCACCGCGAACGGACTGCGATCGACTGCCGTCGGTGAAGCTGCTCAGGCCGATGGCGCGCGCGCCGTGGCCATTGGCGATGGCGCCGTTGCCGCCCACGACGATTCTGTTGCATTGGGTGCAGGTGCGACCACAACCCGCGCCAATCAGGTCGCGCTGGGCACCAGCAGCAGCACCTACACCATGCCGGGCATCACCTCGCAGGCCAGCCGCAACGCACAATCCGGGCCGACGCAAATCGTCACCAGTGACGCCAATGGCAATCTGGCTACCGATGGTGGCGCAACATTCGCCGCAATTGAGTCACTGAGCACAGAGTCAGACCGTGCCCGTCGCGATATTGAAGAAAACCGTCGCGGTATCGCACTGGCCATGGCCATGAAGGCGCCCTACGTCCCGACCGGGAAGCGCTTTGCCTTGAGTGTGGGAGGTGGCTACTTCGAAAGCGAGGAAGCGGCGGCATTGTCTGCGGCCCTTCGCGCCTCGGAGTCGGTGCAATTTGAGTTCGCTGTCGGCAGCGCGCGCGAGTCCACCGTCGGTGGCCGCGTCGGGTTTACCGCAGCATGGTAAGCCCGTCCCGCCCATCAGTCCTGCGCTTCGGCGCAGGGCTGTTCCTTGCCACCCTGCTCACACTGATACCGCTTCGCGGCCAGGCCGATATTCGCTTTCTGGAATATGGCGAGGCGCTGCCGCTGCTGTGGTCCACAATGATCGCCATAGACCAGGCCAACGACAGCGAGAACTACGCCGTACTGATCGGGATCGCCGCCCCCGATTTCCAGAAAACCAATGCGGAAGCGGACCTTCGCGCCATGTTTGAGGAATTGCGCGAGGCCCGCATCAGCCTGCGGCAAACGCTGCTGATGAAGCCCAAGTTCGAAATTGAGCCCCAGATTCGTGAGAGTGGCTTGCTGCGCATGCGCGGCGAGTTCGATCTGAACCCGGTAACGCTGAAATTCGACCTGCTGTACCAGCGAATCTACGGCGAGTGGCGAATGATCGGTGTTGCGGTCGTCACAGGCGAACTCAACGACAAGAAAATTGCCGAAGACTGGTTCAGAAAACGCCGGTGGTAGACGTCCACTGCGCGACAGCAGCTCGCTGCCGCGCATTTTCTCCAATTTCCCGAACAAATCTGCCCCTCTGACGCCCCCGCTTATTGACGCGGTCATTTTGCGCATTAACATGCACAGCCAACCGTACGTGACCGGCGACCAACTAAGGAAGAACCATGAAACTTCAAACCAGCCTGCTGCTGTCCATGCTGGCGGCAAACACTGCTATCGCCCAAAGTGAGCCCCCGAAGTGGGAAGGCGATATTGAATTCGGCTATTACCAGACCGATGGCAACAGCAACGAAACCAGTGTTCTGGCGAAAGGTCAGGCAAATCGCAAGGACGGTTTGTGGACAAATCAAATCAAAGGCAACGCACAGAACAGTGAAGTTGAAGGCGTGCGCTCTGACGAGCAATACTTCCTCTCAGACCGCCTGTCCTACGATGTCAGCGAGTACAACTACACCTTCGGCTACGCCTCGATGAACAAAGACCGCTTCAGTGGTTACGTCTATCAGGCCACACTCTCCGGTGGTTATGGTCGACGCCTGCTGAAAAACGAGCGCGTGACCTGGGACGCCGAAATCGGCCCCGGTTACCGGATCAGCGAGTTTGACGGCGCGGGTGAAGACGGCAAAGACGGCATGGTTGAAGAACTCATCGTGCGCCTGTCTACCGAGCTGAACGCCAAGCTTTCTGAAACCGCCAGTTTCGAGCAGACGCTGTCGGTAGAGAGCGGCGACGAAAACACCTACAGCAAATCCGTTACCGCGCTGAAAACCAAAATTGTCGGCGGCTTTGGCCTGAAAATCAGCTACACCATCGAGTACAACGAGACGGTTCCGCAAGCCGTTGTGCACATGGATCGCCAGACAGCCGTTACGCTGGTATACAGCTTCTAAGGCTCAGCCCTCACTGGCTTCACGGCGCAGCGCATCTTCATCGAGGATGCGCAGGCGCCCATAAGCCAGCGCCACAAGCCCCGCCTTTTCCAGACGTTTCAGTTCACGACTGACTGCCTGTCGCGATACCCCCAGCATTTTTGCCAGATCCTCCTGCGGCAGATGTACCGCCAGTTGGCCGTGCTCATCACAACCGTAGAAGGTTTTGATATCCAGAAGTCGAAGTGCCAGCCGCGAGGCCAGCGGTTGCAATGCCGCCGCTTCCACATACGACAGCGCCAGCCGCAATTTTCGACACAACATAGGCAGGAAATAACGATACAGCTCCGGGCGTTTGGCCAACAGTTCATCGAGATCGCTCTTGGCGATACTCAGTAGTTGCGAGGCGCCTCTGGCAACCGCATCATGACTGCGTGGACCGCCATCAAACAGCGAGACCTCACCAATCCAGTCCCCCGGCTCTGCCATCATCACCAACAGTTCGCGCCCACTGCGACTGCTGTTGCCCAAAGACACCCGGCCGCTCAACAGGCCGTACATGGCTTCCCCGGCATCCCCCTGCTTGTACAGGTATTCACCATCTGCAAGATGGCGAAACTTGCAGCGGGCCAGCAGCGCTTCCACCAGCTCCGCCGGCAGCCCCACCATCAGCGGATTCCCCCGCAATATATCGCGTTTGTCGACCAAGCCACCCTCCACAGCCCGGCGGCGCCCTCCAGCCGAGGGGCCACTTTCGGCAAACTGTCAACGGAGTGACAGTTCTACTCGGGCAAAGCCCGCAAAATAACGCTATCTTCTACTGGATAATAAAAGAGGAGCAACACAATGTCCGCAGATGTTCGATCTCAAGTCTCGGAAGAGGAATGGAAACTCCGCGTCGACCTGGCCGCCGCCTACCGGCTGGTCGCCCTGTTTGGCTGGGATGATCTGGTTTTTACCCATATTTCGGCGCGGGTACCCGGCGAGCCGGGGCACTTTCTGATTAACCCCTACGGCATGTTGTTCGAGGAAGTCACCGCCTCATCGCTGGTAAAAATCGACCAGAATGGGGAAAAGGTGATGGACTCCCCCTATCCCGTCAATCCCGCGGGCTTCACCATTCACAGCGCCATTCATGCCGCCCGCGAAGACGCTCACTGTGTGATGCACACCCACTCGCTCAACGGCGTCGCCGTCTCGACCCAGCGCGAAGGCCTGTTGCCCATATCCCAGCAATCCACACTGGTACTGGCGGCTCTCGGTTATCACGACTACGAGGGCATCGCCCTGAATGAAGACGAAAAGCCGCGACTGGTGGCCGACCTTGCCGATAATACCTTCCTGATGCTCCGCAACCACGGCCTGCTGACCGTAGGCAATACGCCTGCCGATGCCTTTCTCGCCATGTATATTTTTGAGGCGAGCTGTATGATTCAGGTACGCGCACTGGCCGGCAATCGGGAACTGGTGCCGGTTCAGCCGGAGATTGTCGACGGCGTGAAAGAAGCGGCTCGCATCGTGACAAAGGGGCTGTTTGGCGACCTCGCCTGGCCGGGGCTGTTGCGCCGACTCGATCGCCAAAACCCCGGCTACGATGAATAACCGTCAGGAGGTAGATATGAACGACCAGACACTGCCAACACACTTCAACAGCTTTGCGGAGTTCTATCCCTACTATCTGTCCGAGCACCAGAACCGTACCTGCCGCCGCCTGCATCTGATTGGCAGCCTGCTGGTACTGGCGCTGCTGTTCGGCAGCATAGCCACCGCCCAGTGGCAATGGCTGTGGCTGCTCCCGGTTGTGGGCTACGGTTTCGCCTGGGTGGGTCACTTCTTTTTCGAGCACAACAAACCCGCCACCTTCAAACATCCGCTCTACAGCTTTATCGGCGACTGGGTGATGGCCAAAGACCTGCTTACGGGTAAAATCCCTCTGTAAGAAAGCACCATGAACGGAGCCCGATGATGGACCTGCATGCACTGGAAGCCCTGCTCTACTACTGCTGTCTGATCAACGGCGGTCTGCTGCTGATCAGCGCGGGGCTGCTCATGGGCTTTCAGGACTCGCTGCTGGCGCTGCACAGCCGTGTACTCGGCGTGCCGCCAGCACGCTTGCGAGTACTGTACGTGCAGTGGCTCGCCGCCTATAAAATTCTCTTCCTGCTGTTCAACCTCAGTCCCTATCTGGCTTTACGACTGATGAGCTGATGACTCCGCGCCCCATGAAAAACTCGGCAGCACGTGGCAAATACGCTAAAGTGTGACACTTGCCATCACCCCGGCCGCCAATAATTTCATAATGAACAGGGGCAATTATGCGACAGATACAGGCTGGCAGACTGCTCGTACTATGGATACTCGGGCTCAGCAGCACACTGTCAGCAGCAAGCGACAAGGAATTTCGCAATCGCTATATCGCAGAAGTGAACGACCAGACCTGGGTACTGAACCTGGACAGTCGCCGCAGCTTCGCATCGATGATCAGCGCCAAGCTGCAAATGGGCGACGCCCTCAACCGCATGATTTTACTCGGCAATATCGACGAGGGCCTGATCACCGGCACCTATAAGCCGCTGCGCGTCAGCGCCATGGCCGACGAGAAAATCTTTACGCTGCAATGGATCGATGATCGCAGCGTACGCCTGACACTCGACGGCGCCAATGCGCTGGCCAGACATGGTATTACCCTGCGCGCCGACGCAAACGTAAACCCTGTGGATGACGCCCTGGTCGGTCGCTGGTACAGCGATGTCACACCCGGCATCGACGCGCAGAATCCCTATATGGGGCAGCAGTGGAGTATTCAGTTTCAAGACGACGGCAGTCTCTGTGAGGATTCGCGACGCGTTGACAGCCGCCAGCCTCCGCAGGACTACTCTCCCTGTGAGCAGGGGAGCAAACACCTCTGGAAAGCCGAGAACGGCAAAATTCATGTCGCCGACGACAACGGCAACTGGTCACTGAAATTTGATTACCGGCTGATGGGTGGCCGCCTGGTAGTCAGCTATCCCGACGGTCAGCGACGCATCGCCAGCCGCCCGGATCAGCGCCTAAGCGCGCAGTAAGGTCAATAGTTCCTCGCCACTGAAATCGCGGCGTCCGCCCTGCTCAGCCGCCTTGATCAACTCCCGCACCCGCTCGTTCGCCGTCGCGACCAAACCGTGGCGCCGGGCTAAATCAGCCACCTCACCATTTAGCCAGTCCACCTCGGTGCGGCGACCCAATTCCAGGTCCTCCCACATGGACGACCGCGCCAGGGGGTCCATTCGCAACATGGGCTGAGCCACTTTACGGAAAAGCCAGTCCGGGCTGCGCAAGACCCAGGGCAACACCGACGGCGGCACCGCGGTCAATTTCAACAGCGGCAGACCCGCCGCACGAATGGCCTGCAGTGCCTCGGTTTGCAGCAGGGCCAGGCAACGACGGTAAGCCCGCTGCGACAGCTCGTCCTTCAGCGGCAAGCCCGACAGCGCATTAATGGGATTATTCAGATTGAGCAGCAGCTTGGACCACTGCACCGCCACCATATCCGGCTGCCACTCAAACGGCGTCTGCGTAGCGGCAAACAGCGAGGCCAGCTCATCCATCGCGGCGCACTCCTCCACCATAATCGCGCCGTCGGTACCGGCATGAAAATGCCCCTCACCACAGTTCAGAACATTGAAGGCAATCATCCCCGCCAGCACCGGCTGATTGGGTAGCGACTGACGAAGCTGGGCAGCATTACCCACACCATTTTGGAGGCTGACAATCGTTTCGCTGCCATTGAGCACGCCGGCCAGTTGCTCTGCCACCGCTGCCGTATCGGCAGACTTTACGGTGACAAACAGGCAATCCAGCCCGGTCATCGCCGCTGCCTCGGTGTGCAGGTGCAGCGACTCCGCGCCCAACTGCCGATCCAGACCACGCAGATCGCTCACTCGCAACCCGTGCACCGACAGCGTTTCCGCCATGCGCGGGCGCAGCAGAAAGTGCACCTCTGCGCCCGCCAACTGCATTACCGCTCCCACGTAACAGCCTATGCTGCCCGCACCGACGATTCCGACCTTCACAGGCACGACCCTCTACTTGTTATCATGATCGACATTATACGGCCATTCCCAGGCAGCCGTCGGTCAAATCCCCTATTGGCAAGCTGGCGCCACCGGGCAACACTGCTGTGACGCGAACAGCACAATGTCATCTGTTTGTAACTGTCATTGGTTTCAGGCATTCGCTACACTGAGCCGCTGAAATTCTGAGATTGAACGCTAAACGGCGATAGCTCTAGCATCAACACGGTGACCCCATGTCCGAGAACACTCCGCAGACTGCCCAACACGATAGCAAGCCGCCCCTCCTGTGGCTGCAGACTATCCTGTTCAGCAGCACCTTTCTGATCGCCGCTATCGGCGTGCCCTGGTACGGCCTGACCCACGGTTTTACCGCGGCGGGCTGGATTGCCTTTGTACTGGTACTGGGCGCCAACGGCATGTCGATCACCGCTGGCTACCACCGCCTCTGGGCGCACAACGCCTATAAAGCCCACTGGAGTCTGCGCCTGTTTTTCGCACTGTTCGGTGCGGCGGCGACTCAGAACAGTATCCTGATCTGGGCCAGCGGCCATCGCCGTCATCACCGTCATGTCGACGATGTTGAACACGATCCCTACTCCGCCAAGCGGGGCCTGTGGTTCTCGCATATCGGCTGGATGCTTCGCGACTACCCAGCCAGCAGCGAAGACTTTTCCAATGCCCGCGATCTGCAACGCGACAAAATTGTCATGTGGCAGCACCGCAACTATCTTGCGCTGGTAGTCATCATGAACTTTGCGCCCGCGCTGGCGCTCGGCTTTGCCACCGGCAATATGCTGGAGCACGTGCTGCTGGCCGGTGTTCTGCGTCTGGTGGTCAGCCACCACACCACATTCTTTATTAACTCGCTGGCCCACTACTGGGGTCGCCGTCCCTACACCGACGAAAACACCGCCCGCGACAACGATCTGCTGGCCCTGTTTACCTATGGTGAGGGCTACCACAACTACCATCACATCTTTCAGAACGACTACCGCAACGGCATTCGCTGGTGGCACTACGATCCCACCAAATGGCTGATCAAAAGTGCTTCGTGGTTGGGCCTGACCTGGGATCTGAAGCAAGTCCCCGACTTCAAAATTCAACGCGCAGTGCTGACCATGCAGTTCAAACGCACCGAGCAGGCCCTGCGCAAACGTGTGGTGGAAGCCCCGCACCTCAAAGAGTTTCTGGAGCAGGAATACCAGCAGTTCCGCCAAACGCTGGCCGACTGGAACACCGTTAGCCAGCAGTGGATGGATGCCAAGCGCGCCACGCTGACCGCGCAGAAAAATGCCCTGCAACAGAACCTGCACGAACACAAAGAACAGCTTCAACACAACCTGGCTGAAGCCTGGGAACACGCCACGCTGCGCAGCCGTTTTAAAGAGTTGGAGTACGCTCTGAAAATGCAGCGCAAACGCCTGCAACTGCTCAGCGCACAAATGGCATAAGCGGGGCGCAAGCGCCGCACAAAGCAACACCCCAACAGGCCCTCTTCGGAGGGCCTTGTTGTTTCTGCCTGCCGCATTATCTAAGTGGATCGATATCCGTCAAATTCCGCTTGTCGCGCCTCGTCAAACCCGTTAATTTCTATTGGCGTTTTTTCAAGGAAGCAATAACTATGCAGGGACTCTTTCGATCCATCACACTGGCAAGCGCCGTCATTCTACCCGTAGCCGCACAGGCACAAGTCTCATCGCCAGCGTCGCCAGAACCGGTGTTTCGCGGCATCGTAAATGCGGCCGTCACTGACGGCGGTGATGACCTCGCCAAAGTGCAGTTCAAGAATGCCAGCAGCGAGAAAATCAAAGCCGGTAGCTTGCTGATGCTGGGCGGCGGCGTACTGATTCAGCCTCGTGGCAGCGCCTTTTCCTACCAGCTTACGGCCAACTACCATTTCGACAGCATTACTGCGAAGAATGGCGACGCCAGCTTCGACCGCTTTCCGCTGGAGGCCCTGGTATTTTACAACAATGGCCAGCACCGCTTCGGCGTGGGCGTGAGTCACCACCTGTCTCCAGAAGTGGAATTTGATTTCGATGACTTTGCCAAGGAAACCGTCGAATTCGACGATGCCACCGGCTTTGTCGTTGAGTACAACTACGAGTTCTCTGAGCGGGTATGGCTGGGGCTGCGGCACACCTCTATCACTTACGAGGTCAGCGATATCAGCGGCGCCGAGGTGGATGGTGACCATTTCGGTCTGACCGCCCACTTCGCTTTCTGACGCTCGCCTTCAAACCCTGGATTGAGCAACGTTCGCCGCAAGCGGTGAGCGTTGCTCTGCGGCGCAGCTTACTGGGCGACCGGCAACCAGACCGGCGCTGACAGCAACTCCCCTTGCCAGGCATCGAGGCTGGAAGCCGGGCTGCGGTAACGCAACTGCAAACGCAGGGGCGCACTACGTCGCTGCAGTGCGGGGGCATTGCCTTTTGCGTCGGTCTCACTCAATTGCCACTGACGAGACAGCACCCTCAGCGAAAACTGGTAATCACTACCGGCATCGATACGCTGCGGCTCCGGTGTTTCGCAGGGAGAACGCTGTACCACCGCCGCCGTCTGTTCACCGGTAAAGGCGAAGGCACAATGCTGAGGATCATCGATCAGCCAGACCGCCTTATCAGCAAAATTATGAATACGCACCTCAAGTACGTTCACTGCATTGTCGGTAAGCGGCTTGTCGCCTTCTTTCCAATTCACCGAGATACCGAGGTCAGCCCAGCGATAGCCCCTGATCAGGGCACGCCCTTGCTCATCGACGGCCAGCTCAATATCCAGTGGTCTCGGAACCGACTCGCCGCCACGCTGCATCAGTTCCATTGCCTTGGCTTTGTCCTGCTGCCGATAGAGCTGTTCAATGCCGTAGCGAAGCCGCAGCTGCTCATCAAAGCGACGATCGACACGCCCCTCAATAAAGATGTCACCGGCAGGCGGTTCTGAATACAAAGCTTTCAGGTGGTAAACCCCTTCCTGCCCCGGCCGCAAGGCAGCATAGATTTTGTCACCGCGCTGGAGAACGTCCAACGGCGCCGGACCGCGATAGGCACTGGCCGCAACAAGATTAATATCGTAATTCAAGGTGAGGTAATCACCGCGAAAGGGATCGCGGGGGTCCAGAGGTTCGGTGCGCAGATACACGGTATGGCCGTCGTGGTAGAGGCGCTCCCACATCATTGCGAACACCGCCAGAAACAACAGTTGCAGCAGGATTGCCGCCGTCAGCAACTTAGCGCGCATGGGGCTTCTCCAATTTACGACGTTCCTGCTGGCGGCTGTAGCGCAGCCCGGCCAGCAAAAGCAGCACACCCAGCAGCAAGAAGACCGAAGCCCGGGCTAACAAGCTGTGGAACAGGTCGTTGAAGCGCAGCAAGGTCAGCACGGCCAGCAAGATGCTACCCGCCGCAAGACTGCCGGGACGAATTTCCTCACTCCCCCGGTAAATAAACAAGAGCGCGTAGGCCAGCAAGGCGAGATTGGCCACGGCCTCTAACACGCCGGGGATTGGCGAGCTGATGCGACTGTACAAAATCGCTAACAGCGGCAACCACAGCAGCAGATACTCCAGCCACTGCTGCAGGCTGCGGGGCCGCAGTCGCTGATCGAACAGAGTCACGCCCGCTGCGGCAAACAGCAACAGCACCATGGTCGCCGTGAAGGCCTGCGCCAGCGGCTGTGCCGCCAACGCCGAGGGCAGTGCAACCACCTCCGCCAGTTTACTGAAGCTCAGCAGTAACAGGGTCGCCCACCAAAGTGCCATACCGCTTTGGTAAAGCGGGGTGACAGTCTGGGTCCACGGCAGTCGGGGGGCCAGACGTTCGGCACTGAGGTAAATCGCGCCCAGCAACAGACCGTAGAATAACGCTGCGTCTTCATCCACACGCCAGGCGCTGGGCAGAAAACACAGGGGCAGTGCCAGCAACACCATCCTCAACAGTGCCTGAGAGCGAAGGATATGCGCCAGGGGAAGCACGCCCACCAGCAGCAGAACACTGCCCTGCAGATGCAAACGTTCGAAATCGCCCGCCTCGGCCAGCGTCCAGCAAGTGATCAGCACAACCGCCAGCAGAGCCTGCCCCACCGAGGGCAGCAGCCACGCCATCAGCAGCGCCGCAAAGGCCCAGAACATAAACGCGTCAGGATAGTGGCGATCGACATGATAGATCTGTGCAATCAACCAAACGGCGGCACCGAATATCATCGTACCCAGCAGGTGCAGGGCCTGACTCAAACGCGGTTGGCTGCGCAGGGCGGCGGCGGCCAGATGGCTGAGCACAAAACCACCGAAAATCATGCCCAGCTTGCTGTAGCGGTGCATGGCCTCCCAGTTGTAGGCAATCAGTAGAATTACCCCCAGCCCCAGCATAATGGCGCCCAGCGACGCAAAAATGCTGCGCGCCCGCGGTCGCTCTACGCGCGATACCGCCGTATCCGGGTAGCGCTCGTACAGGCGGTTAGCCTGCTCGTCATTGATCAATCCTTCGCGCAGCCACTGGGCAATTTCGGCACGCAGCCAGGGCTTGTGGTTATCCATAATGGCGGTGATTCTCTTAACAAATAGTTTTTATCGATCTCGGAGTGCGCCCGTTCAGGCCACCGCATTCGCGCCTTCGGGCGTGTCGTCCAATGCGTCGAGCACACGCTCCGCAAAGCCGTGACCGGCTTCGGCATACAGATTGAAGCTGATACACCCCATGTCACGCAACTCTCGCTGCTGGTCAGCAAAGCGGGAAATAACAGCGATGTCGCCGCGATAGCCCAGCGACTGTAGCATACTCACCACCCGCACATTTTCGCTGTGGTTACTCAGGCAGACCAGCAGCAAGCGACGGCGAGATAATTCAGTACGCTCGAGAAAATCCCGGTCACTGGCATCGCCCGCCACACAGCGCATACCTTCGCGCTGCAACTGCGCCGCCTTCTCGGCACTTTCTTCAATCCCCATAATGCGGCCAGGATAGTGCTGGCTCAGGTATTCATAGGCACCACCGCCAATGCGACCCATACCAAAAATCACAATCTCGGCATCGCCCAGATCAACGCTCTGCTCCGCGGCCAGCAGTTGCTGACGCTCGAAACCCTGCAAGCGTGCGCCGTGACGCCCGTAAAACTGATGTGCCAACTTGTTAAGCGGCGCCGATATAAACAGCGACATCGCCATCGACACCGCCAGAATCGTCAACCATTGCTCCGGCAACAATCCCTCTTTCACCGCCAGCGCAGCGACGATCAGACCAAACTCGCTGTAGTTGCTCAGCGACAGGCCCGCCAACAAGCCCGTCCGGGCACGCAGCCGAAACAGCATGAGCAGCCCAAAATAGATAATCGGCCGCAGCAGCACCAAGATCGCCAGCAGCAGCGCCAGTGCCAGCATGCCGGCATCCGGCAGACCGTAATAACCAATGCTGAGGAAAAATGCGGTGAGAAAGATATCCTTCAGGGTGAGCAGCCCCTTGTACAGCTCCACGCTCTTGTCACTGTTCGCCAGCAACACGCCAAACACCAGTGCGCCCAACCCCGCCTTGAGGTGCAGCGCCTCAAACAGCCAGGCACTGGCCAGTGCCATAGCAAGCCCATAGAGCACCAGCAGTTCGCCGTGCCCCGCCATATCCAGCAGTTTCAGCAGCGGCCGGCGCAGCAGTGGCAGCGCCACCAGCATCAGTGCCCAGGGACTGGGCCAATCACCGGAGGAGAACAGCAGAAAAGCCACCGCCATGATGTCCTGCACAATAAGAATGCCGATGGCAATCTGCGCGTGCAGTGCCGCGCCCTCGCCGCGCTGTTCAAAAATTTTGACCGCGAAGACCGTACTGGAAAAGGACAGGGCAAACGCCAGCACCCATGCCGTTTCGGTTGGCAATGCCGTGTATTTGGGCAGCAGAAAATGCAGGCTGAGCAGCACTAGCGTGGTGAGAGGCACCACTAACAGCGCATGCAGCGATGCGGTCGCCCAAATCTGCGGCGCCAGCAATTCACGTATCTTAAGTTTGAGGCCGATCGTAAACAGCAGCAGAACCACGCCGATATCCGCCCACTGGTTGATCACATCTCTGTCACCCAGTTCCAGCGCACCGGCCATAAAACCGGCAAGCAGAAAGCCCAATAGCGGAGGCATATCCATGCGCCGGAAGATCAGGCCAGCGAGAAATGCCAGGGCAAGTAACAGGGGCTCGATCATTGCTGAATCCATGCAGTGGTGGGTAAAAATGCGGCGCGGCGCTTCTGCACCGGATAAGCAATTATTATGCACACAGATGCACGCAGTTTAAATCGCAGGCCAAGCGCGATTCGCAGCAATGCTAACGTATACTGCAAAAGCGTTCCGCGACAACGACGCCGCGACGCCTGCCAGCAATAACAGGAAGCAGCACTATGTCAGAGAAACACCCCTTACGCCGGGCCAACTTCCCTTCAGCACGGGAAGACCGGCACCCCCACGAGAGTGAATTCCCCCCCGCCTATCGTCTGGCCTTCGCCGATGAAGATTTCCTGCTGCGCGATGAACTCAGGGGATTGCGCTTTCATCTTGAGCTGCAGAAACCCGAAATGATCTTGCAGGAAGCCGGCGTGGAATCGACGATTGCCGTCTTCGGCAGCGCGCGCTTTCTATCTCCCGATGATGCCCGCACTGCGCTGGAAGAAGCCGAGGCCAGCGGCGACCCGGCCCGCATTCGCGTTGCCAAACGCCAGCAGCGCAACAGCCACTATTACGAACAGGCACAACGGCTGGCGGAACTAGTCACCCAACACTCGCTCAACTGCGCCGAGAATGACCAACTGTATATCTGCACCGGCGGCGGCCCCGGCATTATGGAAGCGAGCAATCGCGGTGCACAGGCGGCAGGCGGACGCTCGCTCGGCCTGAATATCGTGCTGCCGCACGAACAGCAGCCCAACCCCTACATCACGCCGGAATTCTGCTTCCGCTTCCACTACTTCGGCATCCGCAAAATGCACTTCATGTTGCGTGCACGCGCCGTGGTCGTATTCCCCGGCGGTTTCGGCACCATGGACGAGCTGTTTGAAGCACTGACGCTTATCCAGACCGGCAAATCACGGGAGGTGCCGGTGATTCTGGTCGGACATGAGTTCTGGCGTCAGGCGCTTAACCTCGAGTTTCTTCGGGACGAAGGTCTGATCAGCCCGGAAGACGTCAACCTGATCAAAGTGGTCGACACCGCCGATCAAGCCTGGCAGGAAATTGTCGAGCACTATGAAATTACGCCGGGGCAATGCCCCCGCTGCTAGCCCTGCCATCAAGCGGAGCGTGGTCGCGCTGTGATATAGTCGCCTGCGACTTTCACAGCGCGCCTGAGTTTCCATGTCTGAATCCCTCGTCCAGCTCGACAATATCCGTTTTGCCTATCGGCTCGATCCCATTCTCGACGACTTTGATTGGCAGTGGCCGCCGCACAAGCACATTGCCGTACTCGGCGGAAACGGCTGCGGTAAAACCACCCTCGCAAAACTGATTACCGACCAGCTGCGTCCCAACCGCGGCGAGCGCCACTATGCCGACGGCATTGCACCGGGCGATATTGCGCACATCTCCTTCGATCAGCACCGGGAACTGATGGAGCACGACCGCCGTTTTGATGACAGCGAAAACCGCGCAGATGCCTTTGATATCGGCACTCGGGTACGCGATGCCATCCTGCAGGGACATCCCGCCTCGGCGGGGTTTGACGCGCTGTGCGAACGTCTGGGCATCGCGCATATTCTCGATCGCGGCATCCGCTTTATCTCGACCGGCGAAAGCCGCAAAACACTGCTGGCCCGCGCCCTGTATTCATCGCCCAAGGCCCTGATCATCGACAATCCGCTGGAAGGACTGGACGCCAAGGCCCAGCGCGAAATGCGCCGCTTGCTGGATGAGCTGGTGGCCTCGCCCACACCCGTACTGCTGCTCACCAAGTCAGCAGCCGATATTCCCGACGCCATCGACGACGTACAGATCATGGAGAAGGGCCGCATCAGCGATCACTGCAGCGTTCAGCAGGCCCGCGAACGCTTTGCCCCCCGCGCGCACTTCAGTAAGCCGCTGCCGGTTCAGTCGGGTATAGACTGGCCCGCAGATCAACCGCTGTTTGCACTGGAAAATGTTGAGGTCAGTTTTCGCGGCACGCCGGTGTTGCGTGATATCAACTGGCGACTGATGCCCGATCAGCATTGCTGGATCAGCGGTCCCAACGGCGCGGGCAAATCCACCTTACTCGGCTTGCTGTGCGGCGAAAATGACAAGGCTTACGGCCAGCATGTCGAACTGTTCGGTCGTCGTCGCGGCAGTGGCGAGAGCATCTGGGAGATCAAGTCCTGGTTCGGCCTGCTTAACACCAGCATGCAGCTCAACAGTCTGAAGCGCGTAAAAGCGATGGATGTGATTGCCTCGGGCTTCTTCGATTCCGTGGGGCTTTACGAAGACCCGAGCCCCGCGCAACAGCAACTGGTGCTGCAATGGCTGGACGCCCTGGAGTTGCTGCCACTGCGGGAGCAGCGTTTTGAGCGCCTCTCATTCGGTCAGCAGCGCATGATTCTGCTGGCGCGGGCCATGGTGAAATCACCCCGGGTATTGATTCTCGACGAGCCCTGTATCGGCCTTGATGAAGAACAGAAGGCACGGCTGCTGGGCGCCGTGGATCAGATCGCCGCGCAGGGTCAGACCCGCATGCTGTTTGTCAGCCACCGGGAAGATGAGATTCCCGACTGCATCAACCAGCAGTTGCGGCTGGTACCCGCTGACGGTGGCGGCTACACCGCCGAGGTCGTCAACGCGCCGCGCCGATAAGCGCGGCGGCAAGTCGTTTAATCGAAGAGCTGTTTTATCCAGTTAAACATCTTCTCGCCATCGGGTGCGCAACCGCCGCGATCACGTGGTTCGCTGCCCTTGATAAAGGGCATATAGCGCGCCCCGTCACACCAGGATTGACTGAGTCTGCCGCTCTCGCTGTCCACCCACACATACTCGATATTGGACTGGCGCATAAACGGCATCTGTTCCGTACTGGCCTCGGCCATAAACTGACGCCAAACCCGCAGTGCACCGCTGGCCCCGGTCAGGCCGGTTGAGGCATTGTTATCCAGCCCCATCCACACCACGGCAAGATAATCCCCGGCAAAGCCTGCGAACCAACTGTCGCGAGTGTCGTTACTGGTACCGGTTTTTCCCGCCACCCGATAGTCTTTGGGCAGCACATTGTAGGCCGTCTTGCCGGTCCCCTCGCGCATGGTTTCCAGCATGGCGTACTGCAAGAGATGCACCGGCGCCGAATCGATCACCTGCCGGGGCTTTTGCGGGTAGCGCGCCAGCGGTTTGCCGTCGGCGTCGGAGACCGCATAGATCGTTCGCAGCGGCGTATAACGGCCATCGGCCGCAATGGTCTGATACATCCCTGCCACTTCAATCGGCGCCAGCGCCGCCGCGCCAAGCAGCATAGAGGGCACTTCCAGCAAGGGGCGGTGCACACCCAGACGTTTGAACATTTCCATAACCTTGCTCAGCCCGACATCCAGGCCAAGATTGGCCGTGGACAGGTTATAGGAATGCGACAGCGCCTCGTGCAAAGGCACGCGACCGTGAGCTTTCTTCCCATAGTTCTGCGGTTTCCACAGGCTGCCATCCGCATTCGGCACGCTCAGCGGCTCATCCCGCAGCGGGGTCATCAGCGTGTAGCGGTTGGGCTCGTTGAGCGCCGTGAGGTACACCGCCGGTTTAGCCAGCGAACCAATCGGGCGAAGGGCGTCCAGCGCACGGTTAAAACCCGCATAGCGCGGTTGGCGTCCGCCGATAACTGCCACCACATCACCGCTGTTCACAGCGGTGACCACCATCGCCACCTGCAGATCCTTTTGGCGGGATTCGAGCTGCTTCAGGGCTTTGCTGGTAGCCGCCTCGGCGCGCCGCTGCAGGGTGGGATCAAAGGGCGTAAAAATCCGCAGGCCTTTCTTCTGTAAATCCTGTCTGGCGTAATCGCGGCTTAACTGGCGACGCACTAGGTCGACGTAGGCGGGATACACCCCCGCCAGCGCCGAGCTTTTCGACAGGCCCAGCGGCTCTTTTTTCCACAGGGTCAGCTGCTCATCCGTCAGCCAGCCTTCTTCCGCCAGCTCACCCAGCACAATATTGCGTCGCGAGATCGCCCGCTCAGGATGACGCCAGGGACTGTAATACGAGGGCCCTTTGACCAGCCCCACCAACACCGCGACCTGAGACAGGTCCAGTTCCTTAAGCGGCCGGTTAAAGTAGTGCCGGGCGGCCAGACCAAAACCGTGAATGGCGCGATTCCCCTCCTGCCCCAGATACACCTCGTTGAGATAGGCCTCGAGAATCTCATCCTTGCTGTAGTGCACTTCGGTCAGCAGCGACATCGCCGCCTCTTTCATTTTGCGCCACAGGCTGCGCTCATTGGTGAGCAGCGTATTTTTAACCAACTGCTGGGTGAGTGTGCTCCCGCCCTGCACCGTGCGACCAGCCTTGATATTGACCAGCATGGCCCGGGCGATACTGCGCGGCGAGATTCCCCAGTGTTCATAGAAACCGCGATCCTCGACCTGCAACAGCGTTTCCACCAGCATTTCCGGCGCATCTTCCAGAGACAGCATCAGCCGGTCTTCGTGACGATCCGGGTATACCCCCCCAATCACCGTCGGGTCGAGCTGCTCCTCGGCGATCCGCTCACCCAGCTCGTTGCGCACCACGCCAACAGTGGTTGCCCCCATCGTCACCGTGACCTTGCGCGCATCGCGGCGACCATCAGCAAAATCGAAAGGCCGCAGATAGATCGTAAAGGTATCGCCTTCGCGGCGATAACTGCCCGGCTCGCTGACCATACGCAGGCGACGGTAGCCGAGGTTGCGCAGCTCTTCTTCCAGTTCATAGGCCGTGAGCACCGCGCCCGAGGCCAGCACCAGCGGTCGTGCATAGACCTTGGCGGGTTGATCGTAGCGGTCAGAGGCGAAGGCATCGCGTACCTGCGCATCGCAGTAGGCGAAGAAAATGAGTAAGGGGACCAGACCGGCAATCGTCAACTTGAGCAGTAAGCCCCGCCAACTCCGTGGACGAAGTGCGCGGAGACGGGTACGAAGCGATGTCTTTTTCTTGGGCATAAAAGCTCTCGTTGAATTGCAAATCCGGTCTGGGCACGGATAATAGCCGCACTTTACGGCAAGTTATTGGCAAATAAGATGAAAAAGTATCATGTTTACGGCATCGGCGCGGCGCTGGTGGACACCGAAATTCAGGTCCAGGACAGCGAACTGCAAACAATGGGCGTCGAGAAAGGCTTGATGACTCTGGTCGATGAAGCCCGCCAACAGGAGCTGTTGGACCAGCTCGAAGGCCATCTGGTTCACTCCAAACAGGCCAGCGGCGGCTCCGGCTGCAACTCGGTAGTGGCCGCCGCCTACTTTGGCGCCAAAGGCTTCTACTCCTGCAAGGTTGCCAATGACGAATTCGGAGAAGTTTTCCTGAACGATATCCGCGCGGCGGGTGTGGACGCCAACTTCGACGACGACCGCGATCACGGCCAAACCGGCAAGTGTCTGGTACTGATCAGCCCCGACGCCGAGCGCAGCATGAATACCCACCTGGGTATCAGCGCCGAGCTGTCGGTAAAAGAATTGAACGAGGCAGCGCTGGCCGATTCGGCCTACTACTACATGGAAGGTTATCTGGTCACCTCCGACACCGGCCGCGCCGCTGCCATTCGTGGCCGTGAAGTGGCGGAACAGAACGGCGTAAAAACCGCGCTGAGCTTTTCCGACCCCGGCATGGTGGAGTTTTTCCGCGAGGGTATGGCCGAGATGCTGGGCAACGGTGTCGACCTGCTGTTCTGCAATGAAGACGAAGCCAAAGGTTGGGCACAAACCGATTCCATCGACGATGCCGTGGAAGCCCTGAAAGCCGTTGCCAAAACGTTCGCCGTTACCCTCGGCGCCAAGGGCGCGCTGGTGTTTGACGGTGAAACGCTGCACAGCATTGCACCCTATCGGGTCGATGCCGTCGACACCAATGGCGCGGGCGATATGTTCGCCGGTGCCTTCCTCTACGCCATCAGCCACGGCCACGACTTTGCCACGGCAGGCAAACTCGCCAGCCGCGCCTCAGCCGAAGTCGTTTCGCAATACGGCCCGCGCCTTCCAGGTGCAGCCCACTCGGCTCTGCGCGACGAAATCCTCAGCGCCTGAACCGCCGGGTAAACACGGCTATTGAGGGTCGAAGGCCCTCGCCCCCGGACCATATTCCGCTGCGCGATCTTCTGGGTTGCGCAGCGGACAGTCCGACACCGACAGACAACCGCAACCGATACACACCGTCAGCTTGTCCTTCAGCGCCGTCATTTTCTCGATGCGCGCTTCCAGCTCTTCCCGCCAGATCGACGACAAACGATTCCAGTCTGCCGCACTGGGCGGCGCGTCCTGCGGCAGGGTTTCCATGTGTTCGCGAATTTCTGACAGCGACAAGCCCAGACTTTGCGCCACCTTTATCACCGCAAGCTGCCGCAGAATATGTCGCGGATAACGCCGTTGATTACCCGCGTTACGACGACTGCGTATCAGGCCTTTGGTCTCATAAAAATGCAGGGTCGACACCGGAATACCGCTTCGCTGCGATATCTGCCCCACGCTGAGCATTTGCATAGCCACTTTGGGCGGACTTTTTTCCATATTTTATTTATAGCCCATCTATTGACCTAAACCAAGGTTGAGGTTTTAAGCTGCCCACTATCGACTCACCTACCGCCCCTTCGCAACCCTGTCGGTAGCGTCACTCTGGCTCCCGGGGGTTGATAACACACCGTTCCCGAACGCGACTTCACAGCAAGCCGCTCCGGTGCTTACGGCCTGAAAATACCGATAGCTGGAAACCACGATGAGCACACCACATTCCGAACAGGCAACAACCAAGAATTCGCGAACGCTGACCGTCACGCTGCTGAGCTTCTGCATTGCCGTCGCCGTATTTCTCTTGCTGCTGGGCTGGAAGCAGTGGCGCCAGGGCGGTGCCGCCGCCCAGCCCTATCCGCCGACCGCCGTCGCCGCGATGCGAGTCACCCCGACCAATATCCCCAACTCACTGCATGCCGTGGGCTCACTGCGCGCCGTCCGCGAGGTCGTGCTCGCCCCGGAAGTGGCGGGCCGGGTGGTCAGTATCGGGTTTGACGCAGGCGAAACCGTGGCGGCAGAACAGCAACTGCTGCAACTCTACGATGCGCCCGAGCAGGCCGACCGCGCCGCCGCACTCGCCCGCGTGAAGCTCGCCGATGCGCAACTCAAACGGGCAGCGCGGCTGGTCAACAGCGGCGCCGAATCCCGCGAAATTCTCGACCAGCGTACCGCTGAGCGCGACCAGGCGCTGGCAGCGGTCAAGCAGTTGGACGCCCGCATTGCGCAGAAGCAGATTCGCGCGCCCTTTGCCGGTCAGCTCGGCATCCGTCAGGTCGATCTCGGCCAATACCTCAATCCCGGCGAGACCATTGCCACACTGACGGACACCTCCCAACTATATGTGGACTTCACCGTACCTCAGCAGGAACTGCGCTGGGTGCAACAGGGTGGCAAGGTTCAGGTCGTCAGCGATGCCTGGCCCGATAACAGCTATACCGCCACGGTCACCACGGTCGAGCCGCGCATCAGTGCCGACACCCGCAACATTCAGATTCGCGCCCAACTGGACAATCCCGGCGAGCACCTTCGCCCCGGCATGTTCGTCAACGCCAGCCTGAGCCTGCCCGAGCAGAAGGAGCAGCTCGTCGTGCCCTCTACCGCCATTCAAACCACGGCATTTGGCTCGAATGTGTTGCTGGTTCGCGGCGCCGAACCCGAAAAAGCGGGACAGGCAGAATACGTGCAGGTGCAAATCAGCCGACGCCTGAAAGATCAGGTCGTGATCAGCAGCGGGCTGAAAGTGGGCGATATCGTGGTGACCGAAGGCCAACTGAAAGTCCCACCGGGAGCCCCCGTCACCGTCACTAAACTCCGCGCGGCTGAGGAGTCATAAGCATGGCGTTCACCGATCTGTTTATCCGCCGCCCCATCCTGTCGATTGTGGTCAGCCTTCTGCTGCTGCTCGTCGGTGGCAGCGCCATGTACTCGCTGCCCATTCGGGAATACCCGGCCATGGAAAGCGCGACCATCGTAATTACCACCGGTTACCCCGGCGCCACTCAGGACGTCATGCAGGGCTTTGTCACCACACCCATTGCGCAGGCGGTATCCACCGCCAGCGGCATTGAATACCTGACCTCAACGTCGACTCAGGGCAACAGCGAAATCAAGGCCAAGCTGGTGCTGAATGCCGACTCCGACCGCTCGATGACGGAAATTCTCGCCAAGGTCCAGCAGGTCAGTTACCGCCTGCCCGAAGGCACCCTCGACCCGGTGATCAACAAGATTACCGACGGCGCCTCGGCGGTGCAGTATCTGGCCTTCGTCTCAGAAGAGCTGCCGATTCCCATCATCACCGACTTCGCCACGCGCGTGGCGCAGCCCCTGGTCACCTCGATTCCCGGTGTGGCCTCGGTCGACTTTGGCGGCGCACAGACCCTCGCCATGCGTATCTGGGTTGATCCCAACCGCCTCGCGGCGCGGGGCATGTCCGCAGGCGAGGTCGCCGCCGCTCTGCGCGCCAACAATATTCAGGCTGCACCGGGACAACTGAAAGACAGCGAGACCGTTATCAATATTACTGCAGGCACCGACGCCAGCAGCATTGAGGAATTTCGTCAGCTAGTCATCAAGCAAAGCGACAGTGGTCTGGTACGCCTCGGCGATGTCGCCACCATTGAGCTTGGCGGGCAGAACTATGACTCCACGTTTGCCAGCAGCGGTCGCCGGGCGATCTCCATGGCAATCTCGCCCACCCCGGACGGCAACCCGCTGGAGATCGTCAAAGCCGTAAAAGCCTTGATCCCCGACCTTCAGCGCTCAGCGCCACCGGGATTAGAGGTCTTCAGTAACTTCGACGTCGCCCACTTCGTCAACGCCTCTATCGACGAAGTGACTCACACGCTGATCGAAGCCGTGATCATTGTGGTACTGGTCATCTTCCTGTTTCTTGGCTCGTTCCGGGCGGTGATTATCCCCGTGGTCACCATTCCCCTGTCGCTGATCGGCACCGCGATTCTGATGCTGGCCTTCGGGTTTTCGCTGAATATGCTCACCCTGCTGGCGATGGTGCTGGCCATCGGGCTGGTAGTGGATGACGCCATTGTCGTGGTCGAAAACATTCACCGCCACATTGAAGAAGGCCTGTCGCCAGTCAAGGCCGCGCTCATCGGCGCCCGCGAAATTGTCGGCCCGGTGATCGCGATGACCATTACGCTGGCCGCCGTCTATGCCCCCATCGGTCTCACCGCAGGGCTCACCGGCGCCCTGTTCAAGGAATTCGCCTTTACGCTGGCCGGTTCCGTCTTTGTCTCGGGCATCGTCGCCCTCACCTTGTCGCCGATGATGAGCTCCTGGCTGCTCAGCGACAAAGTCCACGAAGGCCGACTCGCCAAACTGATCGAGAAGAACGTGGGGCGCCTCGAAGCCCGTTACGACAGGGTCTTGCACCACACTCTGTCTGCGCGCCCGGCCGTGTTGGCCGTGGGCGCGGTGGTGCTCGCCGGCATCGGCGTCCTGTTCACCGGCAGCCAACGCGAACTGGCCCCACAGGAAGACCACGGCTACATCTTCACCTCGGTGAAAGCACCGCAGTACGCCAACACCGACTACACCGAGCGCAACACACAGCAGATCGTGGATATCTTCAGCAGCCTGCCCGAACACCTCAACAGCTTCATGGTGAACGGTGCGGGCGGGCAGAATAATGCCTTCGGCGGTGTGGTCCTCAAGGAGTGGCAGGAACGCGAACGCAGCTCCGCCGAAATACAGGGTGAACTGAACGCCCGCGTGGCCGGATTAACCGGGGTGTTCGCGGCGATCTTTCCACCGCCGCCCCTGCCCGCAGGCAGCGGCGGTCTGCCGGTGCAGATGGTCGTGCGCTCCTCCGATGACTTCTCCGCCCTGTATCAGGCAATGGAAAAGATCAAAGGCGCAGCCTGGGGCAGTGGCCTGTTTGTTTTCGTCGACAGCGACCTCGCCTTCGACAGTGCGGAAGCACGGGTATCCATCGACCGCGCGAAAGCGGGCGAACTGGGCGTGACCATGCAAGCCATCGCCGACACGCTGGCAATTCTGGTGGGCGAAAATCTGATTAACCGCTTTAACTGGCACGACCGCTCCTACGACGTGATTACCCAGGTTCCCGCCGCCCAGCGCCTGACCCCGGACAAGCTCGGCCAGTACTACGTTAAAGCCGGTTCCGGTGAGCTGATCCCGCTGTCCACGGTCATCGACGTGAGCATTCGTCCGCAGGCCAATCGCCTGCCGCAATTCAATCAGATGAACTCGGTCACCCTGTCCGCCGTACTGGCGCCCGGCGTCACCATGGGGCAGGCCGTGACGTTTCTGCAAAATCAGCAAATCCCGCCCGGCGCGAGTATCGACTGGCTGTCAGACAGTCGGCAATACGTCAGTGAAGGCAACCGCCTGATGGTGTCGTTTGTCTTCGCGCTTATCGTCATCTTTCTGGTTCTGGCGGCGCAGTACGAATCCTTCCGCGATCCGCTGGTGATTCTGGTCACTGTCCCGCTGGCGATCTGCGGAGCACTGATTCCGCTGTATCTGGGCTTCACCACACTGAACATCTACACCCAGATCGGTCTGGTAACGCTGATCGGCCTGATCTCCAAGCACGGCATTCTGATGGTGGCGTTCGCCAACGAAATTCAGGTGCACGACCAGGTCGACCGCGCCACGGCGATTCGCAAAGCCGCAAGGGTGAGAATGCGCCCGATCTTGATGACAACAGCGGCCATGGTCGCCGGTATGATCCCGCTGCTGTTTGCCAGCGGCGCCGGATCGGCCAGCCGCTTCGCCATCGGCATTGTCGTGGTGATGGGCATGCTGATCGGCACCCTGTTCACCCTGTTCATTCTGCCCACTGTCTACAGCTTTATCGCCAAGGACCACCGCGCCGCCAGTACCTCCAGTCGCGCGCGGGAACTGGCCGAAGGAGAACTCAATCATGTCTAAGCCTATTGGCCTCGCGGTCGTAGCCACGGTCCTGCTCAGCGCCTGCGCCAGCGGGCCGGACTTCCATTCCCCTGCGGTGCCCGACACCGCGACCACGGCATTCACCACGCCGTGGCCCGCAAGCGATGCGCCGGTAAGCGCACACTGGTGGAAGCTCTACAACGACGAGGCGCTGAACACGCTGATTCAACAGGCGCTGGCCGCCAACACCGACCTTCGGGTCGCGGAGGCCAATCTGCTGGAGGCCAGCGCCCGCTTCCGCGAATCACGCAGCCAGTATGTGCCGTCGACCACCGCCAATGCGGGCGCCAGTTATGGGCGCGATCAGCGCGTTTGGAGCGGCCCCGATCGCGCGCCGACGCAGTGGAGCTACAGCGGCGGCATGGACATCGCCTATGAGGTCGACCTTTTCGGCCGAGTGCGCCGGGATGTGCAGGCCGCCCATGCAGACCGCGACGCCATCGAGGCAGCACGCGATGCCGCCCGTCTCGCCGTTGTCGCCGAAACCACCCGCGCTTACGTTGATGCCTGCGGTCTCGGCCAGTCGCTGCATATTGCCGAGCAGGCCGTGGCGATCGCCGACAAGCAGTTGCAATTGACTCAACAACGCCAGACCGCCGGTGCAGCAACCCAACTCGATGTGGCCCGAGCGGCTGCCGATCTGGCGGCCACCACCTCGACACTCTCACCATTGAGCGCCGATCGTCAGAGTCGCCTGCTCGAACTTGCGGCCCTGCTCGCTGAAACCCCCGCCAACATTCCTGCCGCCGCGCGGGACTGCGCACAAATCCCCACGCTGCTGAGCAGCATTCCCGTGGGCGACGGGGCCGCCCTGTTGCGCCGTCGGCCGGATGTGCGCGCGGCAGAGTATCGCCTGAAGGCCGATACCGCCCGCATCGGCGTGGCGATTGCCAGCCTCTACCCTCAAATCACCCTGGGCGCGTCAGCCAGCTACTTCCGCAACGACACTCTGCCCAGCAACGAGCACTGGTCCTTCAGCATCGGGCCACTGTTGTCCTGGCACTTCCCCAACCAGTTGGCAGCGCGGGCGCAAATCCGGCAGGCCGAGGCGCGCATTGCCGCCACACTGGCGGAATTCGATGGCACGGTGCTTACCGCACTGAAAGAAGTGGAACAGGCGTTGACCCACTATCAGGCCACCCTGCAACAGCAGGCCACGCTGGCCGATGCACAGCGCTATGCCAGTACCGCCTACACACTAGCCAGACAGCGCCATGCTGCGGGCGCCGCCACCTTTATCGAGGTGCTGGATGCCCAGCGCACATTAATCGAGGCGCAGCGCTCAAGCGTGGCCGCAGCGCGGCAATTGGGGACCCAAGGCGTCGCGGTATTCCGCGCACTGGGCGGTGGCTGGGAAACTGAAGATAGCGCGCAACGCACCGCATTGCGCTGACGTCGGAGCGTTCAATCGGCGGCGTGCATCACCATGGCAACGAAACGATGTAACAGACTCGCCGCCACGGGCGTGTCCGCCACGCCATCGAGTATCGCCGACACATCACGGCCTGCCGCCGTCAGTGCATCGGCCTGCTGCTCAATGTAGGAGCGCATAATGGCGGCGGAGTACTCCGGGTGAAATTGAACACCGTAGGCGACCTCACCGAGTCGATAGGCGTGATTGGGCTCGAAGGCATTGCAAGCCAGACGCGTGGCGCCGGGAGGCAACTGCAGCACCGTCTGCGAGTGAGTAACGTGAGCAAGGAACGAGGAAGGCAAGTCACCGAAGATGACGTCGTCCTGTGCCGCAGGCAGCAACTCAATGGGCACCGTGCCAATTTCCTTGCCTTGGGGATGGTAGCCCACCTCTCCACCGGCGGCCTTTGCCAGCAACTGGTGCCCGTAGCACACGCCGAAAATCGGCGTTCCGGTCTCCAGCAATGTTCGCAACCAGACTTCCGTCGCCACACTCCACGGCAATTCGTCAGTAACCATCGAGTGCGAGCCGGTAATCACCACGCCCGCGCATTGCGCGACGGCAGGCAGGGCTTCACCATGTTCAACATCCACGCTCCGCACCGGCAGCGCATCACCCAGCGCGGCACGCGTCCAGTCATCAAAATCACCAAACTGCTCGCCGGTCGCCGGAAACGTCGTACCCACCTTGAGAATCACGATCTGCTTCATTGCTGTCCTGACACTATGCTCGCTATCACCACCCGCCCGACCGCAATGGGATGACCACCAACGCGGCGAGTCGGCGCCGTGCTGCCCTCAATGCATCAACACAGCGTATTCACGCAGGGCAGCCATAGCAAAATAAAGGAAAACGGCGGAATGTACAGGCTCAGGCATCACCAATTACGAAAATCGTTAGAATGGACAAAATACAAGCCCCCGGCGCTAGCCGATGTAGAACTGAAAACGAATGGCTGTGATGAAACCATCCTCTACGATGAAGTGGACACAGGTCTCAGCAACCCCGCAGTAACCGTAGTCACCGTCATTGGCCGCATACGGCAGTTGCGCCAATACCGACGACGACATGCCCACCGCGATACCGTTACTCAGCGGCCAGGACGACGAGGTCAATTCAATCGCGTAAACATAGATATTCGGCGCCGCTGACTCGGCGACAAAAGCACGCAGCACTATTCCATCAAGTCCCCACTCCACATAGTGGCCGGGATTTCCTCCGCCATTGATGGTGTAACTGGAGACGGTTTTTGAAGTGAGGTCGCCAAACGCAGCAAGTTGCTGCTCACTGGTGGGGAAAGAAAGGGGAAACAGCTCCCGAACCCAAGTGCTGATACGCTCCAATGTCGCCTGCTCATCCGCTGAAGCAGGAAGAGATAGTGGAATCAGTATGATCAGCGCGAGTGCGCGAGCGTTCATAAGGCATTCTTCCCATAGTAAACGCCGCCAAGGGAGAGGCCTGAGGCAAACATAGACATTCAATGCTCGCCGGAAACGCCTCAATGCTTGACGTGGTAATCCGCCGCCTCCAGCAGCAAGGCCGCCAACTTGCGAGCCTCAGCCGCAGGCAGAGTGGCGGGCATCATTTGATAGCTGCCCAGCGACGTCGTGACCAGCTCCAGCCCTACCTTGTTCTCACCACCGCCATCAATCACATGCACCTTGATCTTGCTGGCGATCATCCGGCGTTTCGCCGACACGCCGTCATAAGTCTTGATAATACGTCCGCCGAACAGCATGCCTTTCCCGCGTCGGGTGAGCATGACAAACAGCACAATGCCCAGTACGGCGAAGATAACAATTAAGGGAATAATTTCTGCCATGGGAACTCCTGATTAAAAACGGATGGCTTTCCACTCAAGCACCACTGTCGTAGCCCGAAAGCGAGCGCGATGGCGGCGACTGATAACAACGAAGCTCAGGGCTCCCTGACCCAGCCTATATTCTTGTCCTTCTCCGGATCGATCAGCGGGAAAATATCGTCTGCCGTAAACGGCTGCTCGTCCAGACCAATACCGAACAGCAAATAATTGCTGCCATCATTGATCACCTCATAGTAAAAATCACGCGGCTTACCGCCCATAGGTCTGGGCGCAGACATATCGAAGGCAAAGACCATCTCTCCTTCGTTGAAATTCTCTCGCAATGCGTCCATCGACTCAGGGTAATAGCCATATTGAAGCTTGTAGTACTCAATATGCTTAATCAACGACGTCATAGCGCTCTTGGCATGAGGCTCAAAGGCCTTCGAGAAGTTGTCATCCTTGAACATGTTGTAGGCCAAGGAACCGTACAGGACCACACTGAACAGTATCCCGCCAGCACCAATCAGGCCGAGCAGCAAGGAGTTAGACTTCTTCGCTGTCGCCGCGATAACAATACAGATAATCCCGATGAATATCCCGAGCATCGGGATAAACGAGGTCAGCGAAAAAATAAACGCCAAAACCCCGTGTTTCTTCCTTTCCTTTTCAGCCACGATCACTCCCTGTCTAGGGAAGTTGTGCAGAGCTTCCTTAGCAAATAACTGGAAATTGAAAAAATAGGCCGCTGAGAAAGCGTACATGCGCGCATTTCTTGGAGAGGGGCATCATATCTCTTGCCTCATTTCCCTATGTGGCTGTTTTTCTGAGTGCTCCTGAAGGCTACGCCGGATAAACGCGCATCGCTTGCAGGAATAATGAGCATAGAGGCTGCTTTTGAAAAATACTACTGGAAATTCAGCCAGCGTTGCCGTGCTGTTTCGAGGCATAAAAAAGGCCCTTAGCCAGGGCCTTTTTACCTTACTGAAAAACCGCTTTCTAGCGGCAGCACAGACTTTAGTCGTTGCTTTTATCCAGCAGGAAGTTTTGCAGTTTGGCGTCGGCCAGCATGCTTTCCAGCACATCGACGACCAGTTTGTTCACCATTTCTTCGTTATGCGGCTCGCTGGGTGCGTTGAAGAATTTTTCCTGCCGCTTGATTTTGTAGCGGCCTTCATAGCGGCTGTTTTGTCGCACGGCTTCTACCCGCACCTGAGCTTCCATATCCATGGGGTGTCCCACGCCGTCGGTATCGGGGTGGTTGTAGACCAGTGACTCAAAGACAACGTGCAGGTCGGTGGTTTGCGGGCTGAGGCTGTCGACTTCAAAACCCAGGGCCTTGAGGTGGTCTTTCAGCGCAGGCTGAATCGCCAGCGACAGGCTTTCGCCGAGGGTGATCAAGGCGGTATCGCGGTAAGCGCCGCCACGGCTGCCCAGCACTTTGTCGCGGCGATCGTCACTGACGCGCACGTGCACGGGCTGTTTATTGCCAATGGCTTGTTCCGGCGCGGGGAAGCTGGGCGCCAGCGTAATTTTTTGGGGGCTTTGCGCACAGGCGGCCAACAGCACCGCAGCGGCAACGGCCACAAGGGGTTTGATTACAGAGTGAATGGCTGTCATGGCTTATCCTTTTGAGAGCAAATCGCGCAAATCGATAATGGCAGCATTGGCCCGTGAAATGTACGAGGCCATTACCAGCGAGTGGTTTGCCAGCAGGCCAAAGCCACTGCCGTTCAGAATCATTGGGCTGTAAATGGCTTGTTGGGTTCCTTCCAGCTCGCGGATGATCTGCCGCAGGCTGACGGTGGCATTTTTGTTATCCAGCACGTCGGCAAAGTCGACCTCGGCCGCTTTCAGGAAGTGCAGCAGTGCCCAAGCGCTGCCGCGGGCTTCGTAGAAGACGTTGTCGATATCCATCCACGGAGTTTTAACCCGCTGATCCGACGACGAGGGTGTGGACTGCCGCGCACTGGGGTCATTGGCCAGATCGGTGTTGACTCGGGGGCGACCGACGCTGGCGCTCAGACGCTGAGAGAGACTGCCCAGCCGGGATTCCACAACCGAGAGCCAGTAGCGCAGATTATCGGCGCGGGCGTAGAACTGCGCATCGGGCTGATCGACATCGCTCAGGCGGCTGCGGTAGGCCTTGAGGTAACGAATGGCGGCGCGATACTCAGACTCCGAGGCGGGCACAGCCCAGCTATTGGAGGAGAAGTTAAAGCGCGGTTCGGCCTTGGCCAGATCTTTGTCTTCCTGAGATTGCGACTGGGAGCGACTGTAGCTTTCGCGCAGGGCGCGGCTGAGATCGCGCACTTGCATCAACACGCCGTATTCCCAGGAAGGCATATTGTCCATCAAGACGCCGGGCGGGGTGATGTCGTTGCTGAGAAAACCGCCGGGCTTGTCGAGCAGCAGCTCGGCCACATCGATCAGTGCCGAGGTGGTGGCTGAACCGACTACAGCACTGCGGCTGTTGTCCCGATCGAATTGAGTGGCGGGCAGTTCCGGCGTGAAGCTCCAGTAAATACCCAGGCCGCAGACCAGCAGCAGGTATAGGCCGCCGGCAATACCGGCGATGCGCGCAACATTGCGGTTGCCCAGCCAGTCTTGCAGGGCTTCTTTTATACCGGCAATGGCATCCATCAAACGCTGTTTCATCAGTGATGTTCTCCGTGTCCGTGGTGCTCATCGTGCCCGTTCATTGGGGCTTCTTTTAATACGCTGCGCACGGGCGCATCTATTTCGTATTCCGCGCCGCTGTCGTCAATCAGGCTGAACTGCACTCGCTCGCCATCGCGCAGGGGCGCAGTGAGGTTAATCAACATCAGGTGATAGCCACCCGGCTTGAACACCAGTTGCTCTCCGGCGGCTACGGTGACGCTGTCCTGACGACGCATGGCCGCCATCCCATTGTGCTGACCGTGACTGTGAATTTCCAGGCGCTCCGCCGCACGGCTGCTGCCTGCGCGAAGAGTCAGTGGCGCATCGCCGGGGTTCACCAAGGTGAAGAAGGCGGCGGTGTTTTTCTGGGTTGGCGGTAGTCCGCGCACATAGACCTGTTCAACGCTCAGACCGAGCGCTGACAAAGGCAAGATTGCTGCGAGTAAAAGCAGCCATTTGCGGGTCATAGATTCCTCCAGTGTGTACATGCAAGACAGCGCCGTCGATCTGACTTACTATGGGCGCCGCGCCTCGCACGTGACCTATGGGTATCAGGCGTTGCGCCCTATGATAACGCCAGTTGCCAGCGATAGTCCTTATGAGTCGGTTTTTATTACTGTTTTTCCTGTTCGCCAGCATACTTCCCAGTTATGCCAACGACCCTTTTGGCAAGGGCACGCAGAGCTTTTCGCTGGACCAGCAACCGGCGTTTTTGCCAGTGGAAGAGGCCTATCAGGCCAGCATTGATGTGTTGGACAACAGCCTGCTGGTCGACTGGCGTATCGCCGAAGGCTATTACTTGTACCGGGAGCGCTTTGAGGTGGTCGCCAGCCGCGACGGTCAGGCCATCGCTGCCGAGCTGGAGTTCAGCCCCGGCAAAGTGAAAGACGATCCGTATTTTGGCCGCACCGAGGTGTACTACCACGGTGCGAGTATTCGCATTGGCGAGCTTGGCGATCCCGAGGGCCTGAAGCTGAAGCTGACCTCGCAGGGCTGCGCCGATGCCGGACTCTGCTATCCGCCGCGCACCCAGTATTTCTCGGCCGATGCCGATGGCGTGTTCCTCGAAACTGTCCGCCCGTCGACCACCGCCACCGCCACGGCCGTTGCGCCTCCGGAGTACAGCAGTCTGCCGGTGATCCTGTTACTGGCCGCCCTCGGCGGCGCCATTCTGAATTTAATGCCCTGCGTCTTCCCGGTACTGGGGTTGAAGGTGCTGAGCTTCACCAATGCCCACCACGGTCGGCCGGTCAATCACGGACTGGTGTACAGCGCCGGGGTGGTGCTCAGTTTTGTGCTGGTTGCCGGCGTGCTGATCGGTATGCAGCAGGCGGGACAGGCCGTGGGCTGGGGCTTTCAACTGCAGTCACCACTGTTTGTGGCCTCACTGGCGGCGCTGTTCTTTGTTCTGTCGCTGAACCTGCTGGGGCTGTTTGAGCTCGGCGGCCGCTGGATGAATATCGGCGGCGATCTCAGCCAGGAACCCGGATTTCGCGGCAGTTTCTTTACCGGCGTACTGGCAACGCTGGTGGCGAGCCCCTGCACCGCGCCGTTTATGGGCAGCGCGATCGGCTATGCCGCCACCCAGCCCCCGGCCATTGCGCTGCTGGTGTTCGCCAGCCTCGGCGCGGGCATGGCGCTGCCGGTGTTGCTGCTGACGATTTTCCCCCAGTGGCTGCGCTGGCTGCCCAAACCCGGCCAGTGGATGCTGCACCTGCGCCAACTGATGGCCTTCCCTCTGCTTGCCACGGCCATCTGGCTGGCGTGGATAGTGGGCCGCCAGACCGGCGCCGACGGCATGGCGGGCGCGTTGCTGAGCTGGCTGCTGCTGGGCCTGGCCATTTGGTTGTGGGGATTGGGCGGACGCCGCAAGTGGCTGGCGGTGGTCTGCCTTGCCGCTATTCCGTCGCTGCTGGTGGGCAGTCTGCAACGCACACCGGAGGTCTCCGCCAGCGGACAGTTTGATGCAACTCAGATCACCGCGCTTCGCGAGTCCGGGCGCGCGGTGTTTCTGGATGTCACCGCCGACTGGTGCATTACCTGCGCCGCCAATGAAGCCCTGGTGCTGAACACCGATGATATTCAACAGGCCTTTGCCGACAGCAATGTGGAATATCTGGTGGCGGACTGGACGCGATATGACCCCGCGATCACTGCACTTTTGGCGGAGTTCGAGCGTAATGGCATCCCGTTGTATGTGTATTACCCGGCAGATATGAGTGCGGCCCCGCAAATACTGCCCCAGGTCCTCAACAAAACGATGGTACTGCGGGTACTGAACACCCCTTAAACAGTGCGACAGTGTTAGCACTGAACACACTTATTTCGGCTAAAAACCGTGCATCGTCTGCAATCTTGCAGGAAACTTGCAGACATCTCAAAAATTTGAGCTGTTTCGTTGGACTCGCTTTTTCAATTGCGGCAAACTACGCCAAATTTTCTGATTTTTCGGTGATGTATGGCGTCTATTCTCGTGCTGCACGGCCCCAATCTGAACCTGCTCGGCACCCGCGAGCCGGCGGTTTACGGGCATCAGACACTGGCCGACATCAACGCCGATTTGCAGCAGGCGGCCACCGAGGCCGGACACCACCTGCAGAGCCTGCAAAGTAACGCGGAAGCGGAGCTGATCGAGCGCGTTCACGACGCTCGCCACGAAGGCATCGACTTCATCATTATTAACCCCGCAGCGTTCACGCACACCAGCGTGGCGCTGCGCGATGCCCTGCTGGGCGTCGACATTCCCTTTATTGAAGTTCACCTGTCGAATGTCCACGCCCGCGAAGCCTTTCGCAGCCATTCCTATTTCTCAGACATTGCCCGCGGTGTGATCTGCGGCCTGGGGCCTCAAGGCTATCGCCTGGCTCTGGACGCGGCATTGCAGCAATTGGGCAGCTAAACACTCAACACTAAAACCTCACACAAGAGAGCGACTATGGATATCAGGAAAGTAAAAAAATTAATTGAGCTCCTGGAAGAGTCGAACATCGACGAACTGGAGATCAAGGAAGGCGAGGAATCGGTACGCATCAGCCGTAACAGCGGCGCGGCCGCCGTGGCAGCTCCCCAGTACTACGCTCAGCCCGCGGCAGCCCCTGCTCCCGCCCCGGCACCGGCGGCAGCCGCTCCTGAAGCGCCCGCCAGCAGCGAGCCGACAATCAACGGCCACGTGATCAAATCGCCCATGGTCGGCACCTTCTACCGCTCGCCGTCTCCCGGCTCTCCGGCCTTTGTTGAAGTGGGCCAGCACGTGAAAGCGGGCGACGTAGTGTGCATTGTCGAAGCCATGAAGATGATGAACCAGATCGAAGCCGACAAATCCGGTGTTGTCGAAGCCATTTTGCTGGACGACGCGCAGCCCGTGGAATTTGACCAGCCTCTGATCACTATCGTGTAAGTCGGCCCGGCCCGATACAGAGAATACGATACCCGCTATCAGAGGACACCCGAGGACATGCTTAAAAAAGTCGTTATCGCCAACCGTGGCGAAATCGCACTGCGCATCCTGCGCGCCTGCAAAGAGCTCGGCATCAAAACTGTTGCCGTTCACTCTGTGGCCGACCGGGATTTGATGCATGTGCGTCTGGCCGATGAGTCTGTGTGCATCGGCCCCGCGCCGTCGCCGCAGAGCTATTTGAATATTCCAGCCATTATCAGTGCCGCCGAAGTAACCGACGCCGTGGCGATCCATCCCGGCTACGGCTTTCTGGCAGAAAACGCCGACTTTGCCGAACAGGTAGAGAAAAGCGGTTTCACCTTTATTGGCCCCAGCGCGGACGTTATCCGCCTGATGGGCGACAAGGTGTCGGCCATCCGCGCTATGAAAGAAGCGGGCGTGCCCACTGTGCCCGGCTCCGACGGCCCGATTGATCAGGACAGCGACCGCACACTGGCGATCGCCCGCCGCATTGGCTATCCGGTGATCATCAAAGCTGCCGCCGGTGGTGGTGGTCGCGGTATGCGCGTGGTGCACAGCGAAGCGGCCCTGCTCAACGCCGTGTATGTGACCCAGTCAGAAGCCAAGGCGGCCTTTGGCGACGATACCGTCTACATCGAGAAATTCCTGGAAAACCCGCGCCACGTGGAGATTCAGGTACTCGCCGATGGTCAGGGCAACGCCATTCATCTGGGCGACCGCGACTGCTCGCTGCAGCGCCGTCACCAGAAAGTGCTGGAAGAAGCCCCCGCCCCCGGCATTCCCGATGATGTGCGCAACCGCGTTGCCATGTCCTGCGTGGAAGCCTGCATCAAGATCAACTACCGCGGCGCAGGAACCTTCGAGTTTCTGTATGAAAACGGCGAGTTCTTCTTTATCGAGATGAACACCCGGATTCAGGTAGAGCATCCGGTCAGCGAAATGGTGACGGGCGTGGACCTGATCAAGGAGCAACTGATGATCGCCGGTGGCGAACCGCTGCGCCTGCGTCAGGAAGACATCAAGGTTGAAGGCCATGCCTTCGAGTGCCGGATTAATGCCGAGGACCCGAAGACCTTCATGCCCTGCCCCGGCAAGATCAAGCACTACCACGCCCCCGGCGGCCTGGGCGTGCGCGTCGATTCGCATCTGTACAGCGGCTACACCGTACCGCCGAACTACGACTCGATGATCGCCAAAATCATTACCTGGGGCGATGACCGTAAATCGGCGCTGAATCGCATGCGCACCGCACTGGACGAGCTGGTGGTAGACGGCATTCGCACGAATACCGAGCTGCACCGCGATCTGGTTCGCGACAGTGCTTTCCGGGAAGGTGGCGTAAGCATTCACTATCTCGAAAAGAAACTGAAAATCTGATTTACTGCGCATCGCGCAAAGGGGCCTGCTGGCCCCTTTTTTGTTTTAACGTGTTTATTTGACTCGCAACAAGGCCACCACCATGAGCTGGTTACAGATCCGTCTCGACGCCAACCCCGACACCGCCAGTGCGCTGGAAGATGCGCTGCTGGACTGCGGCGCCGCCTCGGTCACGATGGAAGACAACGCCGATCAGCCGCTGTTTGAGCCGCCCATTGGCGAAACGCCGGTGTGGCAGAACACCCGAGTCACCGGCATGTTTATGGCCGACACCGATATGGTCGCGGTACTGGCCGGACTCAATCAGATGTATGGCGAGCTGCCACCCCATCGCATTGAAATTCTGGAAGACCGGGACTGGATTCGCGAGTGGATGGACAGCTACCACCCGCTGCAGTGCGGCGAGCGCCTGTGGATTTGCCCCAGTTGGCGCGAACCCACCGACCCGGATGCCGTGAACCTGATGCTCGACCCCGGTCTGGCCTTCGGCACGGGCACTCACCCGACCACCTGGCTCTGCCTGAACTGGCTGGACAGCCAGCCGCTGCAGGGCAAGACCGTCATCGACTACGGCTGTGGCTCCGGTATTCTGGGCATTGCCGCCCTGCTGCTGGGCGCCGAGCGAATGATCGCCGTGGATATCGATCCGCAGGCACTGCAAGCCACTCGCGACAACGCTCAACGCAATAACATCGACCCGGCGCGTATCGACTGCTATCTGCCAGAGGACTTGCCGGAGGTATTGAAAGGCGATGTGCTGCTGGCGAATATTCTTGCGGGCCCCTTGCTGGAACTCGCACCGGCATTGGCCGAAACCATTCCCGCCGGCGCACCGGTCTGCCTGTCGGGCATTCTCGATACCCAGGGCGACGGCATCTGCGAGCGCTACAGCCAGTGGTTTGAGCAGTTCGGGCGCCAGCAGCGCGAAGAGTGGCTGCGAATTACCGCCGTTAAAAAAGGCTGACATTGAGGCCCGATGAAACTTGCTTTTATACTGAAGTCCAGCACGCCTTCCGGCTCAACGATAAGCACTCTGCATGGTAAGCGACAACGACGATAATAAAGACGCAACGCCCAGCGTCATCTGCCCAGCCTGCGAAACCCGGTTTCGGTATCTGCCCGAGCAACTGGATGCCGCAGGCGGTTTGCTGCGCTGCGGGGTTTGCCAGGAAGTGTTCAACGCCAAAGAACAACTGGGCCTGATCGACGAGAGCCCCCTGCCCGATCCCGCAGACGAACCAGATGACAGCCCTTCACCCCGACAGGGCGCGGAACTCCTCGAGGGATTGAGCACCGACGACCACGGTTTCGAACACCACCAGACACCCTCTCCCCGGCGCTGGCCCTGGGCGATTCTCAGCCTGCTTGCCGCACTGCTGCTTATCGCGCAACTGGCGTACTGGCAGCGCGACCCGCTGCTGGCTCACCCCAAACTGCCCGCCAGTTGGAAGGTTCAGGCGCTGTCGCTGTGCGCGACGCTCGAGCTGCGCTGCCGCCGCGACGACAATCAGCGCCCGCAAGCCAGCGAGGCCTTTATCAGCCAGAAATTGATGGTTCGCGCTCACCCCGACGTGAACGATGCCCTGCGGGTCGACGCGATTCTGGTCAACCGCAGCCCGGAAAAGCGCGCCTTCCCCCTGCTGGAACTGCGCTTCAGCGACATGTACGGCAGCGAAGTGGCGCGGCGGCTATTTACGCCAGCGGAGTATCTGGCCGGCGAACTCAACGCGCTGTCACAACTTCCCAGCCAGCAACCCGTGCATATCGCACTGGACATTGTCGACCCCGGCAGCGCGGCCGTGAATTATCAGATTGCCCTTTTCGACCCCATTTAAGCCCGCCCCGATACACTGGTTATTTTCTGAGCGCAAGACTACCGAAAGCAAAATCTAGCGAGTAGAATAGCCGCCCTGTTTTTGTCACGGTCACTCCTTCTCATCGGGGCATGGCGATGATCCAGATTGGTTCTCACAAGCTCCCCGCGCGGGCAGTTTTAGCGCCGATGGCGGGCATTACCGACTTGCCGTTCCGCCGCCTGTGCCTGCAGTTTGGCGCCGGGCTGACCGTGTCAGAAATGCTGATCAGCAACAGCGATCTCTGGCACACCCGCAAAAGTCACCTGCGCCTGGCAAAGGATGACGACGCCGTGCGCGCGGTACAGATCGCCGGAGCTGACCCAGAAATGATGGCCGATGCCGCGCGCCGCTGTGCCGATATGGGCGCGCAGATCATCGACATCAATATGGGCTGCCCCGCCAAGAAGGTGTGCAAGAAGGCAGCCGGTTCCGCCCTGCTGCGAGAGCCCGTCCTGGTGGAGTCCATCCTCAGGGCCGTGACGGCAGCCGTGGAAATTCCGGTCAGCCTGAAAATACGCACCGGCTGGTCACCTGAGCATCGCAACGGCGTGAACATTGCACGCTTGGCCGAAGACTGCGGCATCGCGTCGCTGGCCGTTCACGGTCGCACGCGGGCCTGCCGCTTCAACGGCAACGCCGAATACGACACGATCGCCGAGATCAAGCAATCCGTGGCGATTCCCGTGTTTGCCAATGGCGACATCGACAGCGCGGAAAAAGCGCTGGCCGTGCTGAACCATACTGGTGCCGACGGCATCATGATCGGGCGTGCAGCACAGGGTCGCCCGTGGCTGTTCAGGGAAATTAATGCCGGACTGGAAGGTCGCCATGTTGCGCCCCCCAGTCTTGGCGAGCGGCGCGACGTTATGCTCGCGCACCTCAAGGCTTTGCACCGTTTTTACGGTGAACATCAGGGCCTGCGCATCGCGCGCAAACACTGCGCGTGGTACTTGCAGGACATTAATAACGTGGACTTTCGACGGCAGTTCAACCGCCTCGAAGACGCCAGTGCACAACTAGATGCTGTACAGAGCTTTTTTGAACAGCACGGTAAAAAATTACAGGATGCAGCCGCATGAACCTAAGCCCTCTAAGTGCTGCCGAGAGCAGCCCAGTCAATGACGCCCCCGTCGACGATATTGCTCAGGCCAAAACACTCCGCGACAGTGTTGCTATCGCGCTGAACAACTACTTCTCCAACCTCGACGGTCAGGACGTCAGCGACGTCTACAATATGGTGCTGTCGGAAGTGGAAGCTCCGCTGCTGGAAGAGGTGATGAAGTACACCCGCAACAACCAGACCCGCGCATCGCAGATGCTGGGCCTGAACCGCGGCACCCTGCGCAAGAAACTGAAACAGTACGACCTGCTTTAAAACCCGCTCCGCACCAGAGGAAACCCGCCCGGATGACTACCGAGACGACTTCACGCCCCGTTAAACGCGCGCTTATCAGCGTATCTGACAAATCAGGCATCGTCGATTTTGCCCGCCAGCTCACCGAGATGGGCGTCGAACTGCTGTCGACTGGCGGCACCTTCCGCCTGCTGCAAGACAACAGCATTGCTGTGACCGAAGTCGCCGACTACACCGATTTCCCCGAAATGATGGACGGTCGGGTGAAAACACTGCACCCCAAAGTACACGGCGGCATTCTCGGTCGTCGCGGCACCGATGACGCGGTAATGGGCGAGCACGGCATCAATGCTATCGACATGGTCGTCGTCAATCTCTACCCCTTTGAAGCGACCGTTGCCAAGCCGGACTGCACACTGGAAGACGCCATCGAGAATATCGATATCGGCGGGCCGACCATGGTGCGCGCCGCGGCGAAAAACCACCGCGATGTGGCGATTGTGGTGAACGCGAGCGACTACGACGCCATCATTGAAGAGATGCGTGCCAACAACGGCGCCACTCAGCACAGCACCCGCTTTGATCTGGCGATTAAAGCCTACGAACACACCGCCGCCTACGACGGCGCCATCGCCAATTACTTTGGCCGACTGGTACCGGGTGGCAGCGCCAAGTTCCCGCGCACGTTCAACAGCCAGTTTGTGAAGGCGCAGGAAATGCGCTACGGCGAGAACCCGCATCAGGACTCGGCATTTTATGTTGAGCGCCACCCCAGCGAGGCCAGCATTGCCACCGCCACTCAGCTACAGGGTAAAGAGCTCTCCTACAACAATATTGCCGACACCGACGCCGCACTGGAGTGCGTGAAAAGCTTCACCAAGCCCGCCTGTGTGATCGTCAAGCACGCCAACCCCTGTGGTGTTGCCGTATCGCTGAACGGTATTGGCGAAGCCTACGACCTGGCTTTTGCCACTGACCCCGAGTCCGCATTTGGCGGCATTATCGCCTTCAACCGGGAACTGGATGCCGCCACCGCGCAAGCGATCTGCGAGCGTCAGTTTGTGGAAGTCATCATCGCGCCCAGCGTCAGCGACGAAGCACTGGCCGTTGTGGCGGCCAAGAAAAATGTGCGCCTGCTGAGCTGCGGCCAATGGGCCGTGCCGCTGCCCGCACTGGACTACAAGCGCGTGAACGGCGGCCTGCTGGTTCAAGATCGCGACCTCGGCATGATCACCGAGCAGGACCTGAAAGTAGTCACCAAGCGCCAGCCGACGGAAGCGGAAATTCACGACCTGATCTTCGCCTGGAAAGTGGCGAAGTTCGTTAAATCCAACGCCATTGTCTACGCCAAAAACCGTCAGACCATCGGCGTGGGCGCCGGCCAGATGAGCCGCGTTAACTCAGCGCGCATCGCAGCGATCAAGGCCGAGCACGCCGGTTTGCCGGTTGAAGGCGCGGTCATGGCCTCGGACGCGTTCTTCCCCTTCCGCGACGGCATCGACAACGCAGCCAAGGTGGGCATTAGCTGCATTATTCAGCCGGGCGGCTCCATTCGTGATGAAGAAGTGATCGCCGCCGCCGACGAGCATGGCATGACCATGGTCTTCACCGGCATGCGCCACTTCCGTCACTGAGTGCTGATTCGGGGCGGGCGGTTTGCCCGGCCCCGACCCCACAGAATTTCCCTGTCAGAGCGGCGCCATCACCGCGCAGTGCTCGCCCGAAAAACAATAGGACAGCAATACCATGAACGTTTTGATTATTGGCAACGGCGGTCGCGAACACGCCCTGGCATGGAAAGCGGCGCAGTCTGCAAATGTTGAAACCGTCTATGTCGCACCGGGCAATGCGGGCACCGCGCTGGACCAGGGCATCGAGAATGTCGACATCGCCGTCAGCGACTTTGCCGCTCTCGCCGACTTCGCCAGCAACAACAATGTCGGCCTGACCATCGTCGGCCCCGAAGCACCCCTAGTTGACGGTGTGGTCGACTACTTCAGTGAACGCCAGCTACCCTGCTTCGGCCCCAGCAAAGGCGCCGCGCAACTGGAAGGCTCCAAGGCTTTCACCAAGGATTTTCTCGCCCGCCACGCAATTCCCACGGCGGCCTATGCCAATTTCACTGAGCTGGAACCCGCTCTGGCCTACCTCCGCGAACAAGGCGCACCCATCGTAGTGAAAGCCGATGGTCTGGCGGCCGGTAAAGGCGTGATTGTGGCCGAGACGCTGGAGCAGGCAGAAGAAGCCGTGCGCGACATGCTGTCGGGCAATGCCTTTGGCGACGCCGGTTGCCGCGTGGTGATTGAAGAATTTCTGCAAGGCGAAGAAGCCAGCTTTATTGTGATGGTCGACGGCGAGAATGTGCTGCCCATGGCCACCAGCCAGGACCACAAGCGCGTCGGCGACGGCGACACCGGACCAAACACCGGCGGCATGGGCGCCTACTCGCCCGCCCCCGTGGTGACCAATGCCGTACACCAGCGCATTATGAACGAAGTGATTCTGCCCACCGTGCGCGGCATGGAGCAGGAAGGCAACCGCTACACCGGCTTTCTCTACGCGGGCCTGATGATCAACCCCGCGGGCGAGCCCAAAGTCATCGAGTACAACTGCCGCTTTGGCGACCCGGAAACCCAGCCCATTATGCTGCGTCTGCAGTCGGATCTGGTTGAACTTTGCCTGACCGCTCTGCGCGGCGAGCTGGATAGCGCCGACGCTAGCTGGGACCCTCGCCCTGCCGTGGGTGTGGTCATGGCCGCGGGCGGCTATCCCGCCAGCTATGACAAAGGCGATGAGATTACCGGCATTCCAGCAGAAACCGGCAGCAGTAAAGTCTTCCACGCGGGCACCAGCCTGCAGGATGGCAAACTGGTCACCAGTGGTGGTCGCGTATTGTGCGCCACGGCAATGGGTGACCGGGTGAGCGATGCCCAGGCGCTTGCCTACCAGCTTGTTGACCAGATACAGTGGCGTGGAGCCTTTTGTCGCCGCGATATTGCCTACCGCGCTATCGCCCGCGAATAATCGGGAAAATCATGTAATCTGGGAAAACATGTGCAGGATGCCCGGCGTGCGCAACTCCGTGTCAATGCTGCCCGCGGGCAGCCTGCTCTGGCTGATTCTACTCAGCCTGTTCAGCGCTCGCCTCGGGGCTGCCCCGCTGCTGCTCGATGAGCGGCAGGATCGGCTCGATCTTTCCCATTATGCCCAGGTCCTCGAGGACCGCAGCGGCGACTGGCAAATTGCGGATGTCGACAACCGCGGCCTGCAACGCAGTTTCCGTCCGGTCGAAAACGGCGATCTGCATCTGGACAAGCGGGTGCAGCGCTACTGGTTTCGTTTCAGCCTGAGAAATATCAGCGGCAAGCCAAGCAAGCGGATTTTTGAAATCCGTCCCGCCTACCTCGGCGACATCACCGTATACGCCCGCAGCAGCAACGACTCGGGAACGGCAAGCCAACTCATCCCCGCGCTCCCGAAAGAGGAGATGTTGCGCCCACAGAATGTGATGGCGCTGACCGTGCCGCCACACAGCGACCTGCACGTCTTCGTCCTTGTCGAGAACCACGGTGACTACCGCAGCAGTATCGGTCTGTATCAGCAATCTGAATTCTTCTGGCTGAGTAGCTATTACGACGCCTTTAACGCGCTGATGCTGGGGATTCTCTGCAGCATTCTGATGTACTGCGTGATTGCCTTTGTCGTCTACAAAGAGCCCCTGTTCATCAACCAGGTCGCGTTCTGCATCCTGGTGGCGCTCTCCCAGCTCACTTCCTGGGGGTATATCCAATTCCCCCTGATCACGCCCTCGCCGATGAGCCCCACCATGCTGGCGTTCACCCTGGCGATTCTGCTGACCGAGGTCATCTTCGCCCAGCGCTTCCCTATTTACAGTGGCGTTGCCGCAAGCCTATGGAAAAAACTGTTCCGGCTGCTCACCGCGCTGCTCATTCTCGGCATCGTATTGTCGCCGCTGCTGCAGGGACTGTATGTCGTCATTACACTGTCGCTGGTAATGCCGATCATCATGCTGTCGCTGATTGTTGCCGCCATCAATGGCTTTTTTGTCAGCACCAGTCGCCTGCTGTTTTACTACCTGCTGGCAACCGCCGCATTATTGGCCTCCTACCTCACCGCCCTGCTCGCCTTCTTCCTGGGCCTTATCGATATCTACGAACTCAATCTGGCGTTTGCGGTGATCGCGGTGGCCAGCGCTGCCAGCCGGATTGCGCTGTTGATCGCCCGCACCCGCAAACGCTGGCACAAGCAATATCAGGAAGCACAGCGTGTCGCAGTTGTCGGCGAGGTGAACCGCGCCAAAAGCGATATTCTGTCGCGTATTACCCACGAGATTCGTACGCCGATCAGTGCCATCGTCGGGGTAACCGAGCTGCTGGAGGACAGCAGCAGCCTGACCACTGCGCAAGAGGAATACCTCCGCAGCCTGCAACGCTCCAGCCACGAACTGCTGCAATTGCTGGAAGAGGCGGGACAGGCCGCGCGATTCAGCGACAGCGACATGGATCTGCGCAGTCAGATCATGTCATTCCCGGAGCTGGTGGGCGATGCTCTGGCGGGTTTCCGTAATCTGGCCGCGGAGCGAGATCTGGAACTGATCGCCGACATTTCACCGGAGCTGCCCTCGCAACTGCTCGGCGACCCGTCCCGAATTCGCCAGCTGCTGATTCACAGCGTCAACAGTGCGTTCGAGCACAGTGAAAACGGCTTTATTCTGCTGAAGATTCACCCGGCCTCGCCCCGCCCGGGGCACATCCATATTGAAGTCTCGCATCGCGGACGCCCCTTTGACGCCGAAGAGCGCCAAGCCCTTTATCCCGCGAAACAGGAGCTTCACGAGAACAATGTGTTGAGCACCCGCTTTGCCATTATCTCGCGACTGGTATCACTGATGCGGGGACAGATCAGTGTCCGCAGCGCGGGAAACCGCGACCTCCACACCCTGTGCATGTCGATCCAGTTGAATGTGGCCAGTGACAGGTCCCTGAGCGAGCACAGCGTGGCCCTGCTCAGCGGCAAGCGCCTGCTGGTCGTGGACAGCAATAAAACCTTTTGCGAAGTCATCAACAAACAGTGCAGTGCCTGGGGCATGACTGTCTTTTCTGCGGCCAGTGAGCAGGCGGCCATCGCCATTTTGCGCAACCAGCGACTGTTGCAGGCCCCGCTGGACTTCATACTGATCGATCACCGGCAACCCGAGAACGGCCTGCACCTCGCCCACCGCATCGCCGAGGAAAACAAGGACGCCGCCGATCACCCCAGCATTCTGCTGTTGGCTCATGCCAATATCGACTACGATCAGGACGTTCTCCGTCAGGCGCGGGTACAGAAAGTGTTGAGCAAGCCGCTGGCTTCCTCCGCGCTGCGCAGCGCCCTGCTCGGCGAGTCGCGCTTCAATGCGAGCAACCCGAATCGCCAGATCGACCCGCAGACCGACTACAGCGATGCGGCGACGAAAACGCTGCAGTGCCTGATTGCCGAGGATAATCCCAGCAATGCGCTGGTGCTGAAGCGGATGCTCAGTAACCTGGAGATTGAGGTACAGCACGCCGAGAACGGTCAGCAGGCCTTGAATCAGTTCCTGCGCACGCAGTTCGACCTGGTGATTCTCGATATCGAAATGCCGGTCATGGATGGTTTGGAAACGGCCCGCCAGATGCGTCACTTTGAGAACGAAGAGGGACGGCGACGCACGCCGATTTTCGGTCTCAGCGCCAATGCTCTGGATGAACAGCGCGACAATTACCTGAATTCCGGGATCGATCTTCATTTGGTGAAACCCATCCGGCAATGGGAGCTGGCAGAAGCCATCCAGCGCTGGACCGGCTACACGCATCACAAGTCTTGAGTTTGACGTACAATGGCTAGAGATGGAGGCCATTATGCAACGTAGTTTTTCTGCCATAGACCGGCTGCTGATGGGCGCCGACCGCAGTCTGAAAACACTGGTGCGCGGCAGCGCCACGGCACAGCGCCGCAACCCGTCGGGCGACTATCGCGACAACAGTGAAGGGCGCGAGGAACAGGCCCGTCGCCACAGCGCCGGACTGATGCGCATCAATCACACCGGCGAAGTCTGCGCTCAGGCGCTGTATCAGGGGCAGGCGCTCACAGCACGTCGCAGCGATGTCAAAGAAGCCATGAGTCATGCAGCGGATGAGGAAGTCGATCATCTGGCGTGGTGCGAAGATCGCTTGCGCGAGCTGGGCAGTCGTCCCAGCCACCTGAACCCGCTGTTTTACGCTGGCGCGTTCGCCATCGGCGCGACCGCTGGCGCGATCAGCGACAAGATCAGTCTGGGGTTTGTGGCAGCGACAGAAGATCAGGTTTGCGAGCACCTGCGTGAACACTTGCACACGCTGCCCAGCGACGATGAGAAGTCTCGGGCGATTCTGGAGCAGATGCTAGAAGACGAGGCCGCTCACGCAACTCAGGCTCTTGAGGCAGGCGGCGCCGTTTTCCCGCGACCGGTGAAGACACTCATGACCCTGATGTCCAAGGTCATGACCAAAACCACGTATCACCTCTGAGCGTCGCGAAACTGACTTACAGCACCCCGGCAATGGGCGGGTGATAAATCATCTGCACGAGATTGCCGTCCGGATCCAGGCAGTAAAAGCTGCGGGCGCCGTCCCGGTGAGTGCGCGGCGCCGCTTTGATTGCCACCCCGTTTTCCACAAGGAACGTATGCCAGGCATCCACATCTTCCGGCTGGCGCAGGATGAAGCCCAGGTGGTCAAGACGCTGTCCGGCCACGCTGCGTGGCTGGCCGCTGTAGCGGTGCAGTGCGAGGTTGTCGCAGCCTGAGCACAGATAGTAGTTATCCTCGTCGGGCTGCCATTCCACCGCCATCCCCAGCAGTTCGGTATAAAAGCGCAGTGTCTCGTCAAAGTTTTCGACAAACAGCGCCAGATGGCGCATACCGGCATGGGGATTGGGTCGTTGCATGGTGTTACTCCACTTCCTCTATCTGATAGGCGTGGATAATCTCCACACCGGCCTTTTCCATCATAATGGACGCCGAGCAGTATTTCTCTGCCGACAGTTCCACCGCGCGTTTGATATGCGCTTCCTTCAGCCCTTTGCCACTGACAATGAAGTTCATCGTGATTTTTTCGAACACGGCGGGCACGGCATCGGCGCGCTCGGCCTGCAGTTCGCATCGGCAATCTCGCACATCCTGACGCGACTTTTTGAGCATGCTCATCACATCGAAAGAGGCGCAGCCGCCCATACCAACCAGCAGCATTTCCATCGGGCGAATGCCCATGTTACGGCCGCCGTGATCCTCCGGACCATCCATCACCACACTGTGACCGCTGCCGGACTCGCCCAGGAACATGGCACCGTCCACCCATTTCACCGTTGCTTTCATTGTTACCCCAATACGATTCACAGAAAACGCCAAAGCTTATCACAGGTCAGGGCTCAGGCTCGCCATCCGGTACAAAGCGAGGCATACTAAAGCTAACAAGTGAAAAGGCCGCAAGCCCAAAGCGTATTGAAAGAGAGTCGCCCGTGTTCCAGGCACCAAAGCCCGAAATTCCAAATCTCGACGATTTCCTCGCCCATTGCCATCGCCGTCGCCATCCCAGCAAAAGCACGCTGATCTATGCGGGCGACGACAGCGATGCCTTGTACTACATCATCGACGGCTCGGTCACTGTGTTGATTGAGGACGACGACGGTCGCGAAATGATTGTCGCCTACCTCAACAAAGGTGACTTCTTCGGTGAAATGGGCGTGTTCGATGAAGATATCCCCCCGACCCGCAGCGCCTGGGTGAAAAGCCGTACCGACTGCGAGATCGCGGAAATCAGCTATGCCAAGTTCCGCGAACTGCGCGAGCAGTATCCCGATGTGCTGCTGGCACTGGGCAAGCAGATGGCCAAGCGCCTGCGCCTGACCACCCGCAAAGTCGGCGACCTCGCCTTCCTCGACGTCACCGGTCGCGTTGCCCGCACACTGCTTGACCTGTGCAAGCAACCGGATGCCATGACTCACCCGGACGGGATGCAGATCAAGATCACCCGTCAGGAAATTGGTCGTATCGTCGGCTGCTCACGGGAAATGGTGGGCCGTGTACTCAAAACCCTGGAAGAACAGGGACTGGTTCACGTGAAAGGCAAAACGATGGTGGTGTACGGCACCCGCTAAGCACACGCTCTAGCGGCAAAACACCCGTATTACTCTGGCGCCAAGCCTTCCCCTCGGGGGCGCTGGCGCGTAAGATGCGTGCCCCAAATTGCTGGACACGATCAGACGCCTCGCTCCCTATGCCTGAAACATTCGCCGCCGGCCAACGCTGGATCAGTACACCCGAACCCGACCTGGGGCTCGGCATTATCCTCGAAGCGGCTAATCGCCGCGTTGTTATCGCCTTCCCTGCTGCAGAAGAAGAGCGCACCTATGCCGCTGATCGCGCGCCGCTGTCACGGGTGCAATTTCAAATCGGCGACACCATAGACGTGCCGGAACTGCCGCCGATGAAAGTGCGGGAGGTTCAGGAACACAATCAGTGCCTGGTGTACTTTGCCGAAGATGCCCACGGCGATGTTCACCCGGTGCCGGAGCAAATACTCAGCGCCCAGATCCAGTTGCACAGCGCCCGCGATCGGCTGCTGGCGGGACAACTCGACCACCCCAAGCGCTTCGCCCTGCGCGTCAGCACGCTGGAGCAGCGCAATCGCGCCCGAGCCAGTCACAGCCGCGGGCTACTCGGCCCTCGCGTCGAGCTGCTGCCCCATCAGTTCTACATCGCACGGGAAGTCGGCGGTCGCGCCCAGCCAAGAGTCCTGCTGGCCGATGAAGTCGGCCTGGGCAAAACCATTGAAGCGGGCCTGATTCTGCATCAGCAATTACTGGACGAACGCATCAAGCGCGTGGTGATTCTGGTGCCGGAAAGCCTCAGCCATCAGTGGCTGGTGGAGATGCGCCGCCGCTTCAATCTCAACTTCTCGCTGTTTAATGAGGCACGCTGCCGGGATCTGGACCCCTATCGCGACGATGCCGACACGGTGTTCTTTGATGAAGACGCGGAGAAAGCGCGAGAACAGAATCCCTTCGAAAGCGAACAACTGATCATCGCCGCCATCGACTGGCTGACCGCCCACCCTCGGCGCGGACAGCAGTTGCGTGACGCCGGCTGGGACACGCTGATCGTCGACGAGGCCCACCACCTGCAATGGCGGGAGGATGGAAGCAGCGACCCCGGCTACGCGCTGCTGGAATCACTCTGTGCAGCGATTCCCTCCGTTCTGCTGCTGACCGCCACGCCCGAAAATGCGGGGATCGAGGGCCACTTTGCCCGCCTGCGCCTGCTCGACCCCCAGCGCTACAGCAGCCTGCAAGCGTTCCGCGATGAGCAGGCCCAGTACGGCGTGATCAGTGAACTGATTCAACAGCTTCGCGCCGGTGAGGCCGGTGTTCAGGCTCAGCTGGCAGACTACCTGGATGATGCCCTGCTTGCCGACTTCATCGCCCAACCAGATACCCATCGGAACGCCGTGATCGAGGCACTGCTTGATCGCTTCGGCACCGGCCGCAGTCTGTTCCGCAACACCCGTGCGTCGGTCGGCGGTTTTCCCGAGCGCGCACTTCAGGAACACCCGCTGGCGGCGCCGGACGGCTTTCCCACCGAACGCCGCGACGCAACGCTGGAAGCACAATTGCAGCCGGAAAGGCTGCTGGGCGACGACTGGACAAGCCGCGACCCCCGCGTGCAATGGCTGGAGAAATTTCTACTCAACCGGCCGGATGAACGCTGCCTGCTGATCTGTGCCGACACCGATACAGCGCGCGATTTGGAATTGTTTATCCGCCTGCGACGGGGCATTGCCAGCGCGGTTTTCCACGAGGACATGTCGCTGCTGGAGCGCGACCGCGCCGCCGCCTATTTCGCCGACGCCGACGATGGCGCCCAACTGTTGGTGTGCTCAGAAATCGGCAGCGAAGGCCGCAATTTCCAGTTTGCCGAACACCTGATTCTGTTCGATCTGCCGCTCAATCCCGACCTGCTTGAGCAGCGCATCGGCCGACTAGACCGTATCGGCAGGCGGTACAGCGTACAAATTCATGTACCCTTTTATGAGCACAGTGCCCAGCAGGATCTGCTGCACTGGTACCGCGATGCTCTGGCCATATTCTCGGAACCCTGCACCATCGGTAGCGCCATGATGCAGCGCTTTGACGAGCGGCTTAGAGAAACCCTGATTAACGCCGATGCCATGCCACAGCTATTGAGTGACGCCGCCGAACAGGCGCAGGCGCTGCGCCAACAGCTTCACTCCGGTCGCAATCAACTGTTGGAGCTGAACTCCTGTCGCCGCGATATTGCCGATGCATTGATCGACAGCGTAGAAACCGAGCAGCGCGGCAGCGAGTTGGCGGCGTATCTCGAACAGCTTGCCGACCAGTTTGGTCTGGAGCACGAAGACCACAGCGACAATGCCATTATTCTGCGCCCCGGCGAGCATATGCTCAGCGACGCCTTCAGCGAACTGCCCGAAGAGGGTATGACCGGCACCTTTGACCGTCGCCGGGCACTCAGCCGCGAGGACATGGCCTTCCTGACCTGGGAGCACCCGCTGCTGCGCGATGCCATGGAGCTGATTGCCAATGGCGATTTTGGCAGTGCCTGTATCAACACCCTTTCCGTGAAGGGCTTGCCCGCCGGTACCATGCTGCTGGAAACCTTTTTCAACCCGAGCGTGCAAGCGCCTGCCGCGCTGGCACTGGATCGCTACCTGCCCGCCCACAGCGCGCGCCTGCTGCTGGACAGCCGGGGGCGACAGCTGACGGATAAAGTGAGCCACGCGCAACTCAATGCCCTGTGTCAGAATGTGAAGAAAAGCGTGGTACCGGCGCTGATGCGCCAGATTCGCGAGCCCCTGACCGAGCTGCTCAACCAGATGGAGTCACTCGCTGGTACTCAGCAGGACGACTGGCGCCAGCAGGCGCTGAGTCAGTACGAGCAGGCACGGCGCACTGAGCGGGCCCGTCTGCAGGCGCTTGCTGAGCGCAACCCCGCCGTCGGCGAGGACGAGCTCGAGCACTTTGATCGGGATACCGAGCAGGGCAAACGCCATATACAGGCGCTGCAACTCAGCACACACGCGCTGCGCCTGGCGATTATCAGCTAATGTGAACAGGCCCTAAGGGAGAACACCATGTTTCTGTTTTCAATCAACGCCGTCTCCCGTCAGGATCAGGGTGAATTCACGGCCGGGGAAGAAGTCCCGTTTATCGTCTACATCGACTTCAAAGACCTGTTCGGTGCCGAACAACTGGCCACGGTCTTTGTGATGCGCGAGGGCTTTCGCGACGTCAACATCATCAAACGTCGTCAGATCAAAATCGATGCCGGTATGAAGAAAGACCCGCAGATTCAGCAGGCGCTGGACAAAGGCTACTGCGTGCAGGCCTTCAGCGCCCACTGAGGCCGACTAGCGCAGGCCCGCGAGCTGCTGGTCCAGCCACTGCTCGAATTGCGGCTGGGGCAACGCCCCTGACAAGCGCGCCAATTCCCTTCCGCGATGGAAGACCATCAGTGTCGGAATGGAGCGAATCTGGAACTGCGCTGCGGTATTGGGATTCGCCTGGGTGTCGAGTTTCAGAAAACGCGCCCGCGTCGGCTGCGCAGCAGCTACCGCTTCGTATACCGGTGCAAAGGATCGGCAGGGACCGCACCAAGGCGCCCAGAAGTCCACGACCACTGGCAGCGAATCCTTCTGAATAAAGCGCGTGAAATTCCCGTCTCCGGCATTGATCACCGCGCCATTCAGCAGTGCAGCCCGACACTTTCCGCACACCGGCCCATCGGCCAATTTTGCTTCCGGAACACGGTTGATTGCCCCGCAGCCAGGGCAGCTCAGTTGGAGAGAATCGCTTGCCATTCCATACGCTCCTCGGCGCTGTCGCTTTCTGTAGATATGCGTGCGAGCGAGGGACTTTTCAAGTCATCAGAGGCTCGACAAAAACCTCAGCACCGCGCGATTGCTCTCGTCAGGCGCTTCCAACTGAACGAAGTGTCCGGCACCGGGGACCAAACAAATCTCCCGCAAATCCGTGATTCGGCGATGCAGGCGCTGGCGCATGGCCGCATCGAGTGAGGCGACGACGGGATCTTTTTCTCCGGCAATGAACAGCGCCGGTACCGTGATATTCCAGTCGGCATAGGCAGCACCAATCTCCCAATTCCGGTCAGCCACCCGATAACTCGCCAGCGCGCCACTGAACGCCTGCTCCTCCCCTGCTCGCAGATAGTCTTCCGCAATCCCGGCCAGCATCTCCCGGCTCATCCACGGCCAGGGCAAGGGCGGGGCCTCGGGCAGCACATCGAGATAGCCCGTGCCCTCTGCGGGAAACGCAGACCAGTCTCCCAACGAGCCCTCACCACTCAAGCCCCAGTATATTCGCTGTAAAAATGTCTCGGCATTGCAACCAAGCTCGCGGTCAGCAGGACCAGGCTGCTGGAAATACTGCGCGTGCAAAAACTGGTGGGCGGCGATGGCCCTAAACCCCACGCTGGGAGGATTCAGTGGCGATGCCACCAGCAAGTTGTCTGCCGACAGGGCATCCAGCTCCGCCTCCGACAAGTCGCCCATGCAACTGCGGCCATAGTAGTCGTGATCAAAAGGGACGCTCATCCCCACCACCGCCGCGACGCGCTCGGGCTGGCGCTGAGCCATACTCCATACCAGCGACGCGCCAAAGTCCTGACCAATAAATACGGCCTTTTCAGTCCCCAACGCATCGAGCAGGCCACACATATCCGCCAGCTGCGCATTCATATCGTAGTCGGCAATCTCATCGGGGCGACTGCTCTGACCATAGCCCCGCATATCCGGCGCCACGGCGCAGTACCCAGCCTCGGCCAGTGCGCTCATCTGTGCGCGCCAGTTTGTCCAGTGACCGGGGAAGCCATGGCAGAGCACGACCACCGGCCCGCTTCCCATCGTGTGGATATGTAAATGGATGTCGCCGAGATCAATACGGCGCTGAATCAGTTCGTTCATTGTGCGGCCTTGAGGGCGTCTCCCACCCCGGTTTATTGTTATTCAGGCTTTCTGCAGCAGCCAGACTTTTTCACGAGCCGGGCACTGCCCCTTCAAGCCACCCTCAAGGTCCTCGTTATACAAGGCATTGAGGGTGTAGCGGCCTTCATAATGCATACGCAATTCGTCATCGCTGACGGAGAAGGGAGGTCCGGGCATTCGGCTCTGATCGTAGTCATAATTGATCAATAACTGCGGCGCTGCATCGCTCATCTGGATGAGGTGCTGACTGTAACGGGCGCGCATCGGCTCGGGCAGTGCGACCAGCGCGGCACGGTCGTAGATGGCGTCCACGGCACCAAGGGTTTCTCGGTCGAGAGCAAAGATATCGCCTTGAAAAATATCCAGACCGGCGGCCCGGTAATGCACCAACTCACCGACCTCACTCCGCTCGGGGATCACGCCCAGCTCATCGAACAACTCATTCACCGCAATCTCGCTCAATTCGGCGCCCGCAACGCGGTAGCCCTGCGCCAGCAACCAGGCGATATCCCGACTCTTACCGCACAGGGGCAAAAATATACGGCTGCCCTCCGGCAAGGCCAATGCTGAAAAATAGCGTCGCAACAGCGGGTTCACCTCAGCATTGTGAAAGCCAATATTCTTCTCACTCCAACGTGCGTGCCAAAATTCTGCGTCCATAGAAACCTCCTGAAAACTCAGTGTGAATCGCCCTGATCAACGACCAGCCAAACCAGGCGTCGCACCAGTGGATTCACCACCACGACACAGGGGAAAGCGACGATAAACGCCATGCCCCAGGCTTTCATCCACAACCAGAAAATGCCGTCGATGAAGCCAACATTGATCAAGGAAATAAACAGCGACATGACGCCAGACATAATCAGCGACATAAAAAATGCGAATACGTACCCGGTATAACGCTGAGGAATCACCCGTCTCTCCTTCCTTGCCAGTCAGTTGCGTCGCAGGGCCTTCCCTCCGACAAGTCACATTGCCGTGACAGGCTTGCGGGGGCTATGATACGACCAATACCATTTAAGCAACCATACCCATTTTTATAAGCTTAATTCTCAATTATGCAAACATGCTAGACGATATCGCACTGTTTATTCATATCGCCCAACAGGGCGGTTTAAGTAACGCGGCAACGCAACTGGGCCTGCCCGTGGCCACGGTCAGTCGTCGGCTGCAGCGACTCGAGCAGCAACTCGGCTACCAACTGCTGCAGCGCTCTGCGCGCCAGTGTGTGCTCACCGTCGATGGCGAAGTGCTGTACCAGACCTATGCCGGGCTGGTCGAACAGTTTGAGCAGGCCCAGCAGCAGCTTAGAACCGATATGCAGGAATTGCGGGGCAAGCTGCTGGTGCTGGCGCCGAGCAATATTTCCCATGGCATGCTGCGCCCAATGTGGCTGGGCTTTACGCGCCAGTACCCCGATATCCAGCTCGAGTTGCAACTCAGCAACCAGTTACAGGACATGATTAAAGCCAAGGCGGATCTGGCAATGCGCATCGGCCCACAGGCAGACTCATCCCTGTACCAGAAGCAGCTGGGACAGATCAGCAAATTTCTGGTTGCCGCGCCGTCCTACCTCAGCGCGCACCCCGCCCCGCAACAACCCTCGGAGCTCAAAGATCACCGATTGATCGGCACGACGATCGCAGGCAAATGGCGCCTGAGCCAGCGCGAGACCGGCGCCGTGCAGGAAATCCTGCCTCGCTTTAACACCCTGCTCAACGACTCTACCTTTGCCAAGTATATGGCTGTCGATGGCCAAGGCATCGCCCTGCTGCCGGTCACCGAAAGTCAGGAGGAGTTGCAGCGCGGCCAACTGCGTCGGGTGCTGCCCCAATGGCAGGGCGAACCCCGCGATATTTATGCCGTGTGGCCGAGCGGACGACTGCTGAATGCCAAGGCAAAATGTCTGCTCGATTATATGAAGCAGTATATTGCGCAACACCTCTAGATATTGCCAACACCGCCAGGGCGGCGCGAGGCTGAGGTCTCGGTTTGCCCGTATCGCTCCGCCTGTGGTTTCCCGCCAGACTTGACGCTATCCAAGTGCTCGCTGAACGACGCGACAATAACGACAGCAGGGTAAGCCTCATGTTTCTTTCCGAAGACGTGCACAACTTTATGGAAGCTTTGGTCGAGGAGGAATTCAGTCGCCGCAACCTGCCGAGCCAGTATGAGCGATCCTATCTGGAAGACCTGTTCTGCCTGAGTCTGAATGCGCTGCCCGCCAAGTACGTCAGACATGCGCTGGATATGCGGATGTATATGAGCCCGGAAGAGCGCGGAGAATTGGAGCTTCAGGTGCGCAAGGCGGTAGAGAACGCCAGTGAGATTCTTCGCCGCGACCGTCGCAGCGAGAACCGGGACGACTGAGCACAGGCGTCAGCAAGCGAGCGGTTTCAAGCCTTGCGGCGTTCCCCTGCAGGACGGTGCAGGGCAATCAGACGATCGGCAATACGTTTGAGTGGCAACGCTTCCTGAGCAGCGCCGAGTTTCATTGCGGCACCCGGCATCCCCCAGACCACAGAGCTCGCCTCATCCTGAATTAACGTTGTGGCGCCCTGATCCAGCATCGCCTTCATCCCCTCTGCGCCGTCTTTGCCCATGCCGGTCAGCAATACGCCTACCGCGTTGCGTCCGACCTGCTCAGCCACAGACTGAAACAGCACATCGACAGAGGGACGATGACGGTTCACTGGCGGACCACTGTCCAGCTGGCAGTAATAGCGCGCCCCATCGCGACGGATGCGCAAATGCTGATCGCCAGGCGCAATGTAGGCATGCCCCTGAAGAATACGCTCACCGTCAATGGCTTCACGCACGACCATCGCACTGCAACCGTCCATACGTCGCGCAAAGGGGCCGCTGAACATGCCCGGAATATGTTGAACAATGACCGTGCCGGGGGTATCCGCCGGGAGACCCGACAGCACTTCGCGTATTGCCTCGGTGCCGCCGGTAGACGCACCAATGGCCAGTACGCGATCGGTCGTGCGAAAGTTAAGTGGATCGGCAGGAGTCAGTATCGGCCGCGACATGCGGCGCTCCTGCTCATCAGAAAATGAGCGTCGCATCACCTTCGCTGCCGCCGTCATTTTGACTTTGGCGATCAGCTCTTCAGCATAATCGCGCAGGCCCTGCGCAATATCGATCTCCGGTTTGGCGACAAAATCGACCGCCCCTATCTCCAGTGCCTCAAGGGTGACTGCCGCTCCGGCCTGAGTCAGAGACGACACCATCAATACCGGCATGGGACGCAGGCGCATGATATTACGCAGGAACTGGAGGCCGTCCATCTTCGGCATTTCCACATCCAGCGTAATCATATCGGGATTGAGACGTTTGATTTTTTCTCTGGCGATATAGGGGTCAGCGGCAACGCCAACCACGTCTATATCGGGATCACTGTCGAGAATATCGGAGAGCACATGGCGCATCAGCGCCGAGTCGTCGACTACCAGAACCTTGATCATACCGCTGCTTCCTGCCTGATCAGTGAACACGGACGGACCGGGGTTTCACCCGACTGTCCGCCCATCACCCTCAGAACTCTTCCCACTCATCGCTGCCGGAGACACGCTTGCCGCCACCAATGCTGCGGGGCGCCTCGCCGCCTCGGGGAGCGGAAGCTGCCGTGCGCGAAGCCAGCGAGTGAACCGGTGCCGGTTTCGAAGCGTAGCCGGGCGATGCCGCCGGTGCCGCTTCCACTTCGCCGGTGTTGAACAGTGACATACGCTCACTCAGTCCCTTCGAGAGATTATCCATCGACTGGCTGGCCGCGGCGGCCTCTTCCACCAGAGCGGCGTTCTCCTGAGTCACCTTATCCATCTCGGAGACCGCTTTGTTCACCTGTTCAATGCCCGCAGACTGCTCCTGACTGGCCAGAGCAATCTCGGAAATGATATCCGACACTTTCTTAACGCTCTGTACAATCTCTTCCAGAGTCGACCCGGACTCGTCGATCAGGCGAGAGCCCTCTTCGACTTTTTCCACGCTGTCCTTGATCAGCGTTTTGATTTCCTTGGCCGCTTCGGCGCTGCGCTGAGCGAGGTTGCGCACCTCGGAAGCCACCACCGCGGAGCCGCGCCCCTGCTCGCCTGCCCTCGCCGCTTCAACCGCGGCATTCAGTGCCAGCAGGTTGGTCTGGAAAGCAATCTCGTCGATGACGCCGATAATGTCGGAGATGCGTTTCGACGACGCGTTGATCTCGCGCATGGCACCCACGGCCCGGCCGACGACATCGCCGCCCTTCTCTGCCTGCCCGCGTGCGCCCGACGCCAGATTGTTTGCCTGCGCGGCATTCTCCGCATTCTGTTTTACGGTGGCGGTGAACTGCTCAACACTGGACGCCGTTTCTTCCAGCGATGCCGCCTGGGCCTCCGTGCGATTCGACAGGTCGAGGTTGCCCTCGGCAATCTCTGAGGCAGAGCTGCGAATACCCTGCGCTGCCTCGCGAATTTCCACCACCATGTTTTTCAGATTGAGCACCGAACGATTCACCGCGTCCTGCATGGCGGCAAACTGGCCCTGGTACTGACCTTCCATCACCTGCATCAGGTCGCCCTCGGCCAGCGCTTCCATCACTTTGGAACTTTCGGCCAGCGGCTGTGCGATGGTGTCCATTAACTGGTTCAGGCCGACGCCCAGACGCTGCAGGAAGCCGACGTTCGCCTCGGTATCAATTCGCGACTCCAGGCGACCGGCAATGGCGCCATCGACCAGTTCGCGAATCTGCTCTTCGGCATTATTCTGCTCGCTGACAATCGCATCCATCAGGCCATTAATGACGTTAACCAGACGCTGCATAAAGCCTTCGTAGCGATCGGCATTCAGGCGCTCATCCAGATGTCCGGCTGCCGCGGCGGAAATCAGCGACGAAATCTGCCGCTCGGCATCTTTCTGCTCGGTGATGTCTTTCCACTCCACCATATTGCCGGCATATTCGCCTTTGGGGCCGAGGATCGCCGTGGCGTTCACCTGAAACTCCAAGTCCGCGACCTGAATTTCCGCCTTGGCAGGCAGCGCTTTCAGGTTCGCCAGCAGCGCGCGCTGGTGCTCGGGTTTCTTGTGGAACATGTCGATGTTCTTGCCCACCAGATTGTCGGCATCGAAACCGGGAAAGCGCTCTCGAAGCACGTCTTCCCGCTTCTTCATCATGCTGACAACCGCCGGGTTGGCGTACGTAATATTCAGGTCGGCATCGCAAATCATGAAGTTGGCATCTGCCCCATCCATTGCCGACTGCAGGCGTGCCACTTCTGTTTCGCGTGCCCGCTGTGCCGTCACGTCCAACCACTCCAGCGTATTGCCCACATAGTTGCCCTTGCTGTCGATCTGGGCCGTCACATTGATATTGAACGTGAGGTCACCCACGTGAATATCGGCGGAATGTGGCAGGTTGGCCGGATCCGCCAGCATGCGGCGCTGATGTTCCGGGTGTTTGTGGAAGATATCGATACAGGTGCCGACAATGTTGTCGACATCAAAAGTGGGATACACCGACTGCAAGGCATCGCGGTGATTGCTCATCAAGGTGTTGGTCGCCCCGTTCACATAGGTCACCACAAAATCGCGATCAATCATCATGATCGCGGTCATGGCATTGTCCACCGCCGTTTGCAAACGCGCGACCTGTACTTCGTGAGCGCGCTCCTCGGTCACATCGAGCCATTCCAGCGTGTTACCGATGTAATTGCCTTTGTCGTCAATCTGCGCCGTGACGTTGATATTGAAGATCAGCTCGCCCACGTGAATATCCGCGGAGTGCGGCAGATTGGCCGGATCGGCCAGCATGCCACGCTGGTGCGCAGGGTTCTTGTGGAAAACGTCGATGCAGGTGCCAATAATATTTTCGACATCGAAGCCGGGGTAGACGCTTGCCAGTGCATCGCCGTGACGGCTCAGCAGCTCGCGTGTTGCATCGTTGACGTAGGTCACCACCAGGTCACGGTCGACCATCATGATCGCCGTCATGGCGCCACCTACCGCCGTTCGCCAGCGCGCAATCTCGGTTTGCAATGCTGCACTGCTCGTCGTTGACCGGGGTTTCGCCGCCGCGGTTTTACGGGCGGCAGGCTTGCGAGCCGCCGTCTTCTTGGTCGCACTGGCCTTGCCCGGTGCCTGATCGTTCTGTGCAGCCATTTTTTCTCTCCTTTGGAGCACATGCGACTGAGTTGCGCTGTACTCCGTATTGACTCGTTGTTGGTAAATTTATCGTTCTGCGGCCTGTGACGGCCTTTATTCACTGTCGCTTGTAGATCGTTCTGCCGATAAGTTTGTATTGATTGTTTACCGTGGACAGGTTTTCCGAATGTCCAATAATTAAAATGCCGCCGGGGCGCTGGAGCTGCATCAGCTTGGCAAAGATTTTTCTTTGCAGATCCTTATCGAAATAAATGATGACATTGCGGAAAAAGATCACATCAAAGGGCCCGCGCACCGGCCAGTCATCCAACAGGTTCAATTGCTTGAAACTGATCAGCCGACTCAGCTCGGGCTTCACTCTTACCTTCCCTTGAGAGCGACCTTTTCCTTTCAGGAACCAACGCGACTTTCTTTCAGCGGGGATATCGGCAATGCGGTCGACGTCGTACACCCCGTCAGCAGCGCGCTGCAATACCGAGGTATCGATATCGGTGGCAAGAATACGAATATCCCAGGCGTCGGCATTGGGAAGGCTTTCGAGCACGGTCATGGCAATGGTGTAAGGCTCTTCACCACTGCTGCAGCCCAGCGACCATATCCGCAAGCGTCGACTGCCGTTGCCGCCGTTATTCAAATAATCACGTAGAAAATCAAAATGGTGGGGCTCGCGATAAAAGCTGGTGAAGTTGGTGGTAATCGCATTGATGAATTCAACGCGCTCATCATCGCCATTCGCTGAATCAAGAAAGTCGATGTAATCCGAAAAGTCTTTTAAACCGAGGCGTCGAATACGTTTGGCAAAGCGGCTGTAAACCAATTGGCGCTTCTCGTCGCTGATATTAATTCCAGTGCGACTGATCACCATATCTTTAAGACGATTAAAGTCCTTGTCAGTAAAGGCAAATTCAAAATTACTTGTTGTTGACGGACAGGGACTGCTCACAGTTATGGACTCAACACCAAAAGAAGAAAGCGTATTTGAAGTAGATCACAGCGTTTTCTCCGCAAGACATAAGGAATGACACTTACGCAAATCCCGAAAATGTGCAGCGGCAATACGCAATTAATCAGCGTGCTGAAGCGCAGTTTTTTATTCGTAAAACAACCACCGCACCGACCGCCAGCAGGGCGAACACCGTCAGCTGCAAACGCGGCTCACTGATCGCAAAAAAGGCCGAGGCGCCACCCACACCGAGACTCGAAAACAAGGCGACAACTTTGGTCCGGCAGTTCAGGCAGCGCTGCTGCTCCCAACGCAACAACCCTGGCCCGAAGGTCGGGCTTTGCAACAGCCACTGATGCCAGCGCTGTGAACTCTTGGAAAAACACAGCGCGGCCAGCAGTACAAAAGGGGTAGTCGGCAACAGCGGCAGGACAACGCCTATCGCAGCGAGAATCAGTAGAAAGAAACCTGCGAGACGATAGAAGTGAATGACCATGTCGGTGACTCAGGCTGCAATGACAAACGCCAGTTGCCCGCTGCCATATCGGGGCACAGGTACGCTAAAGCCGATACTTTGATGCCCCCCCATGCTCTCAATCAGCGATTTCGCTTCCGCCCAGTCAACCAGCCGATCAAGGCGCAGATGCACCGACTGATCGTTCATCAGCAGGCGAGAGCAAATATTCATCACTTCGTAGAAGTTGGCCTCGACCGTCGATGACAGCGATTTTTCATCAACCATGTCCTGCGCACCGCCCTTCGGAAGCATCGACAGCGCCGCGCCGGAATAGGCCGCAAACGCAAAATCGCCGACGCCCAGAGCAAGCAGTTGCCTGTCGTCGCCAACGTAGACCGCAGCGGGACCTTCCGGTATGGCGGTCGAATCGCTCACATCCAGCTCATCGACACCAAACAGCATGGCCAACATGTTTTCGACACTGGCTGCCTTAGGTTTCACCAACGCACTCATACTCTGCCTCCATCAGGCCAATATCACGACGGCACAATCACATGATTGCGCTGAGTACTTTCTGAAAAGATTCCACTGAGAAAGGCTTTGAAATGAGAAACTTCGCGCCGCCTGCAGTGGCCTTGGCGCGCATATCTGCGGTGGCTTCGGTAGTGATAAATCCGAACTTGGTTTTAAGGCCCTCAGCATTCATTGCTTCGAGCAATTCGATACCGGTCATGTTAGGCATGTTCCAGTCGGCAAGCACCAAGTCCGGAAGGCTCTGCTTGACCGCCGCCAGCGCCACGGCGCCGTCTTCCGCCTGCGTGACCTCATTGCCATCGAAGCCCGCCTGGCGAAGAGTGCGAATAATCATATTGCGCATGGCGGCACTGTCGTCGACGACCAATATATTCATGTGTTAGCTACCTGTTTTATGCCGATGAAAAAAGAAAAGTTTCCAGGCGTCAGTTCATCACAGCGGGTATCGCCCACCCTATTCGTGATGGTACTTATCGGCATTGGGATAAATGGTTGATGTGACCCAAGACAAAACTAATCATAGCTGTTATAGGCGTGATCTAGGGTTAATCGAAAAGTTCGATATCGTCGCTGACCGCTGTCTTGCGAATGCTGCGTTCGTAACACACTTCCTCTTGAACCACTTCGTTTGCGCGAGAAGCGGGAAGTCGTTTAACGAGCACACGCCCGGTTGCGGGGAAGTAATGAATCTTGCGGGAGAATTCTCCGCCCAGGTCTTCGGCGGTAATGCCATAGCCTTCAACACGGATGAATTCGCGGACAAAGCGAATATTCTTTTCACCCACATCGCTGAGCCCACTCAGAATTCGCCCACCGCCAAATAGCTTTATTTCCAGACGATCGCGCCGGCCGCCGCGCTTGAGAATATCGTTAATCAGGTGTTCCATGGCGTGCACACCATAGCGAGACGCCAGACCATCCAAGTCACCCTCGCCATCGGGCAACATGAAATGATTCAGTCCACCGACACGCACGGCGGGATCGCGAATACACGCGGCAATACAAGACCCCAACAGTGTGCTGATCATTTCATCGGGGCGGTCGGTCACATAGTACTGCCCGGGCAAGACTCTGGCGGCGAAGACACCATGGCTGCTGTCCCAGTGGCGATGAATATTCGGGTACTCGTCGCAGGGCTCGCGTCGGGGCTGCCGGTAGACACCGGATGTGGGCGATCTGCCGATATTCATTCCACCGACTCTCGCTGGGCGCTGGCGGCCTGAATAATGGCGCGTTCAGCATCACAACAACTGCTGCTGGCCAGACGCTCCTGCAGACTGGCGATCGCACCGTGATTGGGCGACGGCGATACCGCCAGCAATTCCGCCAAGGCCTGCTGACTGGCCGCCACATGGGCAAGACGCTGGCTGAGCAGATCAAAGCACTGCATGGCGGCAATCGCCTTGTTTAATTCCTGACGCAAGGAGGCCAGATCGAGGGTCCGCTCGTCGGCATGGCGAAAAGCCAGCATGAAGCTGTCCAGCAGCGCCGTCACATCGGCTTGCACGTCGGCATCTGCCGCGCAGATTAACTGGCGGTGCAGGGCCACAAGGCCTGACAGTGACGTATCGCTATGCTCTCCAGCACTACTCATGCACACTCCTCGCCACCGCTCAGGCAGCGGATGCCTCTAGACCGGGAAGAATGCCGTCGACGCCGTAGCGCTGGTAATCGCCATACAGCGATTCCGCGATATCTTCGATCCGCAGGTGTCGCCCCAGCTGCTGCATTTTTTGCTTAAACAGGCCAAGCAACTGCCAACCGGCGCTATCCAGGTAGTCGCAACTTGCCAAGCTGATGGTCAGCTCGCCGCTGGTTTCACTCAGCCATTCCGCCAACTGCTGATATACCTCCGCAACTTGCGCGACCCCCAGCTCACTGCCCAGCCATGCTTTCTGGCCATCGATACGCAGAGCTTCAATATCAGCGGAGGGCTCATCAAGCAAAACCACAAAGCCATTGTCTTCGCTCGAGGCGGAATCGTTCTGCACCGCGTTGTCAGCGGCATCGTCGCCGGGGCCGTGCTCGCCGAGCAAAATCACGAAGCCGTCGTCCTTCAACGGCTGGTCCGTGTTGACTTCAGCAGCCTTTTCGCTCGGCTCATCGCCCAGCAGAATGACAAATTCCTGATCGCTCACAGGCGGACTCCTCAGGCACTCGCCGCGAGCTTGTGGCTGTCTTTGGCAATGTCATCCACGCTGAGCAGACAATCGACATCCAGCAGAATCAGCATTTTGTCATCGACCGTAGACAGGCCTTTGACAAACTCCTGCCTCAACTGACGCCCCATTTCCGGCATGGCCTGTACTTCATCGTTGTCGATGCGGTACACCTCGGAAACACCGTCAACGACCATACCCAGCGTTCGGGTTCGATCGCTGCCTTCGACTCTCACCACCACAATGACCGTGGTGGGGCCGTAGGGAATGGTGTCCATCGCGAAGCGTTTGCGTAAATCGATGATGGGGACGATTTCGCCACGCAGGTTCATCACCCCCAGAACATACTCAGGCGAATTCGGAATTGGCGTGACCGAATCCCAACCTTGAATGCCCTGCACACGGAGGATTTCCACGCCGTATTCTTCGCCATTCAACATGAAGGTCAGATACTGCTGGCTATCGCCCTGGTCGTCGCTACTGCTGCGCTCGATATCCTGTTGATACATTATTGAGTTCCTCGCGAAAACCCGGCTCTCAGGCCGCGTTGGATTCCGGTGTCGCTGTCGGGTCCGGCATCGTTTCCGGGCCATTTTCAAGGTGCTGTACCAGGCTGGGTACATCCACGATCAACGCGACACTGCCATCGCCGAGAATCGTGGCACCGGCCAGACCTGATACCGGCAGGGAATTTTCTTCCAGACTTTTTATGACCACTTGCTGCTGATCGAGCAATTCGTCGACAAACAGGCCAACGCGATGCCCATCCGTTTCAACCACAACCATCAACTGACCGCCCCGCTCCAGATACGTCGCCGACGGTTGCTCGCAATCGAGGTTGAAATAGTCGCGCAACCGCACCGTGGGGATATATTCGTCACGCAAGCGATAAACGCTGCCCTTGCCTGCAAGACTGTTAAGCTCCGCCGGGGATACCAGTACGGTTTCAACAATCGAGCGCAATGAGAAGATATAAACATCGTTGCCAACCCTGACCAGCTGACCATCCAGTATGGCCAGCGTCAGCGGCAGACGGATTTTCAGGCAGGAGCCCTGCCCCTGTGTGGAACGAATATCAATCCGCCCGCCCAAATCCGTAATATTGCGGCGCACCACGTCCATGCCGACTCCGCGACCGGACAGATCGCTGAGTGCCGCAGCCGTCGAGAAGCCCGGCTGAAAAATCAGCTGGTGAATCTGCTCTTCCGAAAGTTGCTCATGGGGCGATACCAGCCCCCGCTCGATAGCCTTGGCGAGAATGCGCTCTTTATTCAATCCGGCACCATCGTCCTCAACCTGAATCACGATGCTGCCACCTTCGTGGTAGGCGCTCAGATGGAGTACACCGGTTTCCGGCTTGCCAGCCGCCCGGCGTTCCTCCGGCATTTCGATGCCGTGATCCAGCGAGTTTCGAACCAGGTGCACCAGCGGGTCACTCATTTTCTCGAGAACCGTTTTATCCAGCTCTGTTTCTTCGCCGCTGAGTTTCAACTCTACTTTCTTGCCAAGTTTGGCGCTGATATCCCTCACCAGACGCTTGAATCGATTAAAACTGGCCCCGATGGGAAGCATTCGAATCTGCATGGCACTTTCCTGCAGCTCTCGGGTATGACGCTCCAGTACCATCAGACCGTCTCTCAGGCACTGCGTGCTGCCGCTCTGCTCGCGATCGCCAAAGCGCGCCAACATCGATTGGGTAATCACCAGCTCGCCGACCAAATTCAGCAGCGCATCAATCTTGTCGATACTGACGCGGATTGAGCCGGAATCTTTCGCCGCCGCCGCAGGCCTTGCGGCAGGCTCGTCGTTTGATACGGCGGCCGGCAACGGCGCTGGCGCAACACTGCCTGCATTTTTCTCGGCGGTAGCGGCTTCGGCATCGAGGGTCGGTGCGGTGATTTCCAGCTCACACTGGTCACGCACCCAGTCAAAGCAGGCTTCGATCTCATCTCTGGCAACATCGCCACGCAGCGTCAACTGCCACTGGCAATAGCAGTCCTCGGGATCGATATCGTCGAAATCAATGCTCTGCTGCAAAGCGGTGTTGACCGTCAGTTCACCCAGTTGCGACAGCTCGCGAAAAATTCGGCTGGGTTCATTGCCGGTTTTGAAAATATCTGCCTGTGGCACGAAACGAATCTGCCATTCGCCTGCCAGGCTCTCCGTTGCAGCTGCCGACGAAGCCGGAGCGGCCGAGGCGCGCTCGCCGCTGAGCTGCTGGTCGATATCGGCCTGACAACGGGCAATGGCATCAGTATCGGGATTGCGACCCTGCTGAAAGGCGTCGAGCATGTCGCGAATCACGTCGACGGAGGCCAACAGCACACCCACCAGCTCGTCACTGACCTGACGCTGACCACTTCGCAGCTGGTCCAGGAGGGTTTCGACACCGTGAGTAAAATCCGAGACCGCAGAAAAACCAAACGTGGCCGCACCGCCTTTGATGGAGTGTGCCGCGCGAAAGATGGTATTGATCAGTTCGCTGTCGGTGCTCTGCGCATCCAGTTTCAGCAAACCGGCTTCCATCGTATCCACTCCTTCGAAGCTCTCTTCGAAGAAAATGGCGTGAATTTCGTTCATGTCCATGGACATGTCAGCTCCGCCCCGGATCCAGTACGCGATCCAACACGCGATTCAGCGAGTCGGGATTAAACGGTTTGACGATCCATCCGGTCGCACCTGCATTCTTTCCCTGCATTTTCATCTCGCTGGCCGACTCGGTAGTCAGAACCAAGACCGGGATAAAGCGGCAGTGATTGAGTTTTCGCAGTTCGCGGGTGAAGGTAATACCGTCCATCACGGGCATGTGTACATCGGTGATGACAACATCGTAGTTGCCAGCTTTGGCTTTATTCAGCGCTTCAGCACCATCCTCTGCAGACTCGACATCATGGCCTGCCTGCTGCAGGGTCATTGATACCAGCCGCCGTATAGATGGCGAGTCATCCACCGCCAGTATTTTTGCCATATTCGCATTCCCGGACTCACGCCAAAAACAGACAGCAGTGGTGACTGTGCAGCCACTGCTATGCTCAGGTAGTACACAGTTCACACTGCAAATTAAGTATTCGTAGTTCTACTAACGCCTATTTCCGTGCAATACAGGATGCTCGCCAGACGCAATCCAGCGGCCTGCCAATCCCGTAAAATGCAATATGACCGAAGAAATAAGCGACGCGCCTCGGGACTTTCCTCATGGGAACTAGGTAAAAGCGCTAATCGCGGGCAAATGCAGGCTGCCTATACTGGCAGTCACGTTAGCCATCAATGTGAAATAACACCTTCGGGAGGCGTGCCATGAATCAACGACGCAACGGCAGTTTGATGATTTTCGCCAATGCCAGCTTACTCGCACTGAGCAGTGCGTTTGCGCCCGGTGGCGTAAGCATTGTAGCTGGCCTGGCTCTGGCGGCTGTGCTGTTACTGAGTGCAACAGCTCTCAGCGCTGAGTGAGTCGGTCGATAGGTGTTACACCCGAGGCGTCAGTTATTGGGACGCCATCGGCTTTGTTTGCGAAAATCAATGCAGTTAGCGGCATAACCGGGCATCATTTGCGGTCTACAATTCACATTAAATCAGCGTATTGAGACACCAATGACTGGTGCCTCCCGGCCTGCATTGACGCCAGCATTATGTTCCACCTCATAATTCGGTGTTTGCGGCAATAGAAAGATGTAAGGAGAACATCGGCAACATGATCCTCGATGAAGCCCGCCTGAGGGAAATCACTCGCAATAAGCCAGCCCTGATGGCGACATTGGCCAAGCTGTTTCTGGATGAATTCCCCTCCATGGTCGACGGTATTGAGGAGTGTTACCGCACAGCCGACCGCCAAGCGGTCTCCCACGCGGTGCATCGTATGAAGAGCGCGCTGGGCAATTTTGCCACCCGGGAATTTTACGACGCCTTTGCCACCCTGGAATCGTCGGCCATGACCCAAGACCTGGATGCCTGGCATCTCGACTGGCAGCGCAAACGGGAAAAGCTGGATCAGCTTTGTCAGGAACTGGGACAGTTGGCGGAGGGCTGAACGCGTGGATATTCTGATTGTTGATGATGACCCCATCACCCGTCTCGCCCTGTGTGCTGCGGTAGAGGACTGGGGGTTCACCCCGGTACTCGCCAATTGCGGTGAAGAGGCGCTAACCATTCTCGGCAAAGACAACCCGCCGCATTTGCTGGTGATCGACTGGTCGATGCCCGGCATGACCGGCCCGGAACTTTGCACGGCGTTGCGCAGCCGCGACGACGGTCAGTTTTTTTATATCCTGATGCTGACAGGCAAAGAAGGTAATGACGCGATCATCGAGGCAATGGAGTCTGGCGCCGATGATTTCCTGAGCAAACCCTTCGACCACCGAGTGCTGAAAGTCCGCCTCGCCGCTGGCAGTCGTATTGTCCGCCTCGAACAGACTCTCAACCAGCTTGCCTCCCGCGATGCACTCACCCAGTGCTGGAACCGGCGAATGATCGACGAGTTGCTCAATGCATCAATCGCCGAAGCACAGCGCAAGCAGTCGCCACTGTCGATCATGGTGCTGGATATCGACCATTTTAAGCAGGTGAATGACAACTACGGTCACGCTGTCGGCGATACCGCGCTCAAACACATGGTTAACATCCTGAACAATAATTTGCGGGAGTACGACCAGGTTGGCCGCTATGGGGGGGAGGAGTTCATTGTCATCCTGCCGTCCACAGACAAAGACTCCGCCTGGGGCGTCGCGGAGCGTATCCGTTCATCACTGCAGTATCACCCTGCACACATTGACAGTGAGCGGGATATCCCGATGACAGTGAGTATTGGCCTGGCCCAACTGAATCACTACGGCCAGGACAATCGCCACAGCCTGTTTGAACGCGCCGATAAGGCACTCTACGAAGCCAAACAGGCGGGAAGAAATAGGGTGGTTTACCGCTCGTCGTAAGCACCCGACTGTGTTTTTGAGCAAATTTAATATAGGCTTATTAATCGCTCGGGGCGGCATCGCATTTATTCCTGGGCACGTATAGCTATCACCGCACTGCCACGGACGAACCTCATGATTTCCAGTACTGCCGCTTCGATCCTAGATTCCGCTGATATTCGCCCCCCGGCCCTGAGTGACACTGTCTCAGAGTTCTGGCGAGCAACGCGCGAGTGCCAGCAACTGCTTTGCAGCCATTCACGACTGCGCCGACTTCCCAGAGGCGACGGCCACACGGTTATGACGCTCCCCGGCTACGGTGGCGACGACGGCAGCATGGCAGCCATTCGCTACTGGCTGAAAAAGTGGAACTACCGCCCTGAGCCCTGGCTGCTCGGGCGCAATATTCCCGCCGACCGCATTTCTCAGATGGAGCATATGCACGAGTTTCAGGAGGCGATGCTTGGCCGCATCCAGCAGCGCGTTGACGCCCTGTATGAGGAAAATGGCGGCTCCCCGATCACCCTGATCGGCTGGAGTCTGGGCGGTATCTACGCCAATGCCATGGCCCAGCGCGAGCCGGAGAAAGTGCGCGCCATTATCAGCCTCGGCACACCGTATGGCGACCCGCGCGGCACCGCTGCCTGGGCAATCCTCAAACGCCTGCATCGCAGCACTACCCCTGATCACGAGCAGGACACCGGCCACTGGGTAAAACTCAACTCCGGGCCCCGCTCGGTACCGACCTACGTCATTTACAGCCCCTGCGACGGCATCGTGTCGCCCGCTATCGCCAAACTCAGTGGCGACAATATTGTGAATATTCCAGTCCAATCCAGCCACCTGGCCTTTGCCTGGAACCCTGCCGTTTTAAACAAAGTTTCGGATATTTTGACAAGTCTTCATCCCACCACCGCGACAAACTGTTAGAAGCACCTATACTGCGGTCAGCCCGGCGAAAAACCGGGCACAACTTCACGCCACTAGTACAAACGGCTTATTGCACGGCTTTGGTTAATGTGTTTTAACTATCCGTGGTTTTTATAAAAATAAACGGTTCCGATGGAGCGCCTAGTGAAGACAACAATCCCAGCAACGGCAGGGCTGTGCCTGCTCGCCACCACCCTTTCCCCCATCACCTACGCACAGGACGAAAGACCTCGCGGCCTGGAAGAAGTGATTGTTACCGCGCAGAAAAAGGCGGAGTCACTCCAGGACACGCCAATTTCGCTGACCGCGTTCGGCGAAGAGCGCCTGGAAGTTGACGGTATCAGCAGCCTTGGTGATATCGGCTCGAAAGTGCCCGCGATGACAATCGAGCCTTTCCCGATCAACAATGCCACCCTGCGAATTTTCATTCGCGGCATTGGTCCGTCTGACGCCCAGGTCACCCAAGACCCGGCGATTGGTATTTACGTTGACGGCGTGTACATCGCCCGCTCAACCGGCACCGCCCTCGACGTTGCCGAGCTGCAGCGCATCGAAGTCCTGCGCGGCCCGCAGGGCACGCTGTACGGTCGCAACACCACTGGCGGCGCGATCAATATGATCACCAAGCGTCCCTCTACCGAGGGCTTTGAGTTCAAGCAAAAACTCACCGTGGGCAACCGCAATCAATTCACGTCGAAGACCTCGGCCAATATTCCGGTGACCGATAACCTGGCCATCAAACTGGGCTACCTCAGCACCCAGATGGACGGTTTTATCGAGAACAAGGGCCCCGGCGGCGACTTTGGCGACCGCGAAGTTGAAGGTCTGCGCTTCGACCTGCGCTGGGATATCAACGACACCACCACGCTTGACTTCGCCTACGACAAATCTGACTTCGGCTACTACAACTACATGTACCAGGCGATCAGTCCCGCCGTGCTGAACAAAGGCCAGGCGGAGCCAGTGCGAAGCTTTGCTAATTCTCAGGCGATGTACGGCAGTGATCGTTTCGATGAAATGACAACCTTCCGTCCCTATGAAGAATCCAAGACCAAAATCGAAGGCTACTCGCTGATTCTGACCAAGAATTTTGAGAATTCTCAGTTTAAATATATCGGCGCCTATCGAGAGCTCTACGACGCGTCCTACGCTGACTTGGGTGGCGGCGCCGGCTCGGGCGACTACCGCACCGACTCCCACGAGTACTGCGGTCCGGCAGTGCGAGTGCAAACCGGTGATGACTGCCTGCCACTGGTAGTGCCGCAAATTTCTCAGGAACAGTTCTCCCACGAGTTCCAGTTGAGCGGCTCAATGTTCGACGACTCCGTTGACTACATTGTCGGCCTGTACTACTTCGAAGAAGAGGCCACCGAAGACAACTCGCCATTACACCACCAGTTCAGTTCACGTATCAGCAACGACGCCATTCCCATTCCGGTTTTGGGCGAGCTGCTGGGCGGCATCATATTCGGTGCCGGCGATGTGGGTATCGTCAACATGGTATCGCAGCGCTACGACATCGAGAACACAGCCAAAGCGGCCTATGGTCAGTTCACCTGGACCCCGGGAATTCTTGACCAACGCATGCACCTGACGTTCGGTGCGCGCTATTCGGAAGATAACCGGGAAGCACTGAAGAATCAGACCGACAAAACCTACTTTGAAGTCAGACGTTTGGGGCTCGCCATCGACACTGAGAATTTCGATCCGCTGTCGCCGGTTCTGGCGCAGGCAGGCTTCCTGCTCCCGGGCGATCGCAGCTTTGATAACGTCTTCGCTGAGAAGAAATTCACCGATACCTCGTTCAGCTTTATTGCCGAATTCGACCTGACCGACGACGTGAACATTTACGGTAAGTATGTTCAGGCCTATAAATCCGGCGGCTTCAACACGCGCGACCCGCAACGCGGCTCTACCGGCGACCCGGCCAGCGATGACACCGATGAAGCCGCACCCGATGGCATCGTGTATGGCTACGGCTTCGCCGATGGCTTCGACGAAGAGAATGTCGACTCTATTGAGTTTGGTATCAAGAGCGAGCTGATGGATCGCCGCCTGCGGATCAATACCAACGTGTTCTACAGCGAGTACACCGATATCCAGCTGAACTTCATCCTCGCGGGCACCGTGGCCGACACCAAGGTGGCTAACGCCGGTGAAGCAGAAATGATGGGGCTGGAAACCGACATCACCTTCATGGCGACCGACAACCTGATGCTGATGTTGAACTACGCCTACCTGGATACCGAAATCACCAAGGCAACCGACCGCGAAGGCAACGACGTGGCCGACTCCTTTGTGTTTTTCTCGGCGCCGGAAAACAGCTACACGGTATCGGCAGATTGGACCATTGCCGCCACCGATTGGGGCCTGTTGTCGGCGAATGTCAGCTACAACTATATGGATGACCGCAATGGCGGCGCCCGCGCTTTCAACGTCAAAAACACCTTCAACGGCTCCTACGGACTGTGGAATGGCCGCCTGAGCCTGAGCCAGATGCCTGTTGGCCGATTTGGCACGCTGAATATCGGCCTGTGGGGTAAAAACCTGCTGGACGAAGAGTACGTGATTTCGGCCATCGACAACCTGATTCACACCGACCGCGCGTTGATTTGGGGCGAATCGCGCACTTACGGCCTGGACCTCATCTACGAGTACTAAGCCGAGCGGGGCGGCCCACGCCGCCTCTTTCGTTCACCATAAAAAAAGCCGCCCATCAGGGCGGCTTTTTTGTGGGGCGGCCTTGCTGCCAGCAACTAAATTTTGAATAGTGGCTGCAGCATTTTCGCGATAATACCCTTGAAGGCCAACGGCGCATCCATCCCGGCCAGACAGATACAATCCTCGTCGGCGTCGGCTATCGGCTGGTGTTCAACACTGCCATCGAGCTCGGCAAAATCACCGGCATTGAACTTGCCCAGACTGTCGCTGTAGCCACCTCGCAAAATCAGGGTCAGCTCGTTGCCTTGATGGCTGTGAACCGGCATTTTCTTGCCCGCAGCAATGCGCAGCAACTTGGCTTCGCCTTCGCCAAGCTTCAAATCCACCTGTTTCATCCCCGGTACAATGCTCTTCCAGGGCAGGGAATCGAAATCGTCGTGACCGACCAGATTTCTCAGCAGTCCGGGAACCTCGATTGCCACTTTTCGTGGAGCGGGCTCCTCTGCCTTTTGAGCTGGCGAGGCGTCCAGCAAGGCCATCATCGACTCACGACGCCCCTGTGAAAGCGGCTTTTCGTCAAGGCTCGCCAACAAGTCGCCTCCCAACGCCTCGCCTTGCGCCGCCAGCGCACGACATTGTGGGCAATACTGCAAATGGCAGCCCACGACCAGCGCTAATGCCGCAGGCAGGGCACCGGCGGCATAACTGTATACCGTCTCCTCGCTGGGATGATGTTCAATACGACTCATCACGCGTTTTCTCCAAAATGCTGGCGAAACGCTCGTATCGCCAGACGCAAACTTGATTTCACACTGCCCAGCGGCATCCCAGTTTCCTGAGCTATTTCGCTGTGACTTTTTCCTTCGTAGTACGACTTGTACACCACCTGCGCCTGATTATTCGGAAGCTGTTCCATCAACTTCTTCAGCCGATCTCCGTCGGCATTGACGCTGGGTTCGGGCTCATAGGTCTCTACCAGACTGTCTTCTGACTCATACGCAACACCGCGCTGTTTGCGCAACTTGTCGATCCACAAGTTTCGCGCCACGCGAAACAGCCACGTGCTTACCGCGGCTTTGTCACGCTTGTACAGGTGCGCCTTATTCCAAAGTGCCAATAGCGCATCCTGTGTCAGGTCCTCTGCCATAGAGGCTTCGACGCCCTGCCCAAGCAGGTAAGCATTCACTCTGGGAGAAAAGTGATCAAACAGCATCATAAAGCTCTGCTTGTCGCGATCATTGGCAATGCGCTCCATGCAATCTGCCCAGAATGCCCCGTCTCGCTCTACTTTGGTGGCATCTTCAGCCATGTATTACCCTCTTGTACGCTATCCTACGTCGGCGAAGCCGCTATAGATCAGTCGCGCGTTTATTGTCTGTTGTTGCCCACAGAATAGCTGCTATCAGCACAAACTGCAGCGGAATACGCAGCCAGAGAAACGACTCGGGCAAGTCTCCGCCAACCCCCTCCACACCACTGATCGCCTGATAAATATTGGCCGGCAGCACCAGCAGGCAGTAAAGCGCCATCAGCTTACCCACCGGCTCCCGATAGCGCGGCCAAAATACCATCGGCGCCATGATCAGCTCGGCGACGCCCGTCAACCAGACAATCGCCAGCGGCCAGGGCAGAAACGGGGGAACAATGGCGGCAAAGCCCTCCGCCACGAGAAAATGTGCCACCCCGCCACCGAGAAAAAACAGGCAGATCAGCACACGAATCACGTTCTTCAACGGCGGCTCCTTTTCTTTTGAGAGTGACAACCATATCACCACTGAGGGTCTGTCAGTATGGCGCGATTTGGCATTTTCCCTGACATCTCAAGTCGCAGTATGGCTTGTGGGGCTGCGCCCTCCCCGATACCATGAAGCCATAAGACGTGGAGAAACATTGATGACGTTCAACAGCATGCCCGAGCTCATCGGCAACACCCCCCTGATAAAACTTCAACAGGTTTCAGAACTCACTGGCTGTACCATTCTCGGCAAAGCGGAATTCCTGAACCCCGGTGGCTCAATCAAAGACCGCACAGCCTTGGGCATCATCCGAGCGGCAGAGCGCGACGGCAGCCTGCGGCCCGGAGGCACGATCGTGGAAGGCACCGCCGGTAATACGGGAATCGGCCTGACCTTGATCGCCAACGCGCTGGGTTACAAAAGCGTAGTGGTTATGCCGCACAGTCAAAGTCGGGAAAAAATCGAACTTCTCGATCTTTACGGTGCAGACCTGCGTCTGGTGCACGCTACCGGCTACAGTGATCCGAACCACTATATTCACACTGCCCGACGCCTGGCCGAAAGCCTCAGCGAAACCGAGCCCAATGGCGCCATCTGGGCACGGCAGTTCGACAACACTGCCAATGCAGACATTCACGAAACCACAACCGGCCAGGAAATCTGGACGCAGACCGACGGCAAGGTCGATGGCTTTATCTGCGCTGTGGGCACTGGCGGTACGCTGGCCGGTGTGAGCCGCGCGCTGAAGGCGCACAACAAGGATATCCGTATCGGCTTGGCCGATCCCCAGGGCTCTGCGCTTTACAATTATTACACCCACGGGGAGCTGAGCGGCGAAGGGCGTTCACTGGCCGAGGGTATTGGCATCAGTCTGATGACCGACAATCTGCGACTCGCCGATGTGGATAACGCCTATCAGATCAGCGACGCCGAGGCGCTACCTTACATCTTCGACCTGCTTCGGCATGAAGGGCTGTGCCTCGGCGGTTCATCGGCGGTCAATATCGCCGGTGCGGTCAATCTCGCCCGCGAAATGGGTCCCGGCCACACGATTGTCACGATCCTTTGCGACTATGGCGACCGGTATAAAAGCAAACTGTACAACCCGGTATATCTGGAGAACATGGGCCTGCCAGCCCCCGACTGGATGCGCAACTAAGGCGGGGCCGACAGCGGCAAGACTGAGATCGCCGTCGTATTGTTTGCCAACGGCCGGGACTATACTGAACGTTTATTGACATCGACAGAGGCTATGCCATGGGAATAGGCACAATGGTAGTTTTGGCAGTGGCGGTATTCGCTGTGCTCTACCTGATTCTGATGTACAACGGACTGGTCAACCTCAAACACAACGTTGCCAAGCACCGCGCCAACATTGATGTGCTGCTCAAGCAGCGGAACGATGAGCTGCCGAAACTGGTAGAAACCTGCAAGCAATACATGGAATTCGAACAGGATACGCTGGAGAAAGTTATCCGCGCGCGCTCACAAGTCGCGTCTGCTCAAGCGGGCAACGATATGAAAGCGCTGGGACAGGCGGAAAGCGGGCTGCGCAGCAGCCTCGGCCAGTTATTTGCCCTGGCGGAAGGCTACCCTGAACTGAAAGCTGATCAGAGCTTCAGCCAGTTGCAGAACCGGATCTCGTCACTGGAAAATGCGATTGCCGATCGCCGAGAAGTCTACAATGAGGCGGTGAACAACAATAATGTCCGCATCGAGCAGTTTCCCGACGTCCTGGTGGCCAGGCTGTTTAACTTCTCCGCATTTGAGTTATTGGAATTCGACAAGGCGCAGTTGAAGGACGTGAATATCAAGTCGCTGTTTGGTCAATAAGGTACTGTGAACAGCGATCTTATCGGGCTCGGAATACTTGCACTGGTCGGCGTATTCTGTGGCGCCGCCAGTCTCTCGCAACTGCGTCGCGCGCGCATTATCGAAGACACCCCCACCTCCAAAATTCGCTCGGCACATCAGGGCTACGTCGAACTGATTGGCAGCGCGATGCTGCCTGAGAACGAAGCACCGCTGTTAAGTACATTGGCCGGAGAACCCTGCCTGTGGTTTCGCTATCGAATAGAGCGCTATGAACGAAGCGGCAAAAACAGTAGCTGGCGAACCATAGAAAGCCACAGCAGTACCCGCCCGTTCATATTGAGTGACGGCACCGGCATCTGCCTGGTCTATCCGGAGCGAGCCGAGGTCAAGAGCCACCGCCGCCGCCAGTGGCACGGTAGCAGTCGCCGCCCGTCACCGGGCATCTCCACCACCAGCCTGCTGCTCGGCAGACGCTATCGTTACACGGAGGAACGCCTCTGTGAAAATGACCTCATTTACGCGCTGGGCATTTTCGACACCCGCCATCCGCCCAGCGACACCGAGACCAATTCTGCACGCATGGCTGAAATTCTCTCGGAGTGGAAACAGGACTACGACCGTCTGGTCGCGCGCTTCGATCGCAATGGCGATGGCCAGATAAGCCCCGAAGAATGGGAGCTTGCGCGCCGTGAGGCCCTTCGCAAAGCCGAGCGGGAACAGCGCGGCAAGCCCTCGCTGGACGCGATCAACACCCTGCGTTATTCGCCCTCCAGGCAACAACCGTTTATTATCGCTACCTCTGAACCCGAATCACTCAGTCGACGCTACCGCTGGCAGTCACTGGCATGGCTATTGGGAAGCCTGGCATGCATTGCCGGCGTTGCCTGGCTCGTGCAATCCGGCGCAGTATCGATGACGGCAGGATAGGAAAGCGACATGGCAACACGCCGGAACACCCGGGAACGCATTCTGGAAATCGCAGAAGAGCGCTTCGCGAAACAGGGCTTCGCCGCCACCTCAATCAGCGAAATCGCGGTGAGGGTCGGCATCAGCAGCCCTGGCATCTACAAACATTTCAGCAATAAGCTGGCCATCTATGAAGCCGTTTGCGAGAAGCTGATGGCGCCGCTGGTCGAAGCCACCAGTCAACTGGATACCGCCTCTAACTTTCAGGAAATGAGTCAGCAGATTCAGGCAGCAATGAGCGCGCTGAGTGACAGGCCGAATATCGCCCGACTGGTCCAGCACGCCACGCTGGCGCAAGACGAAACGCTGACGCTGCTCAGCGACAGGTGGTATCGCAAATTCTTTGCCTTTCTCAGCGATGGCGCCAGCGATCCCGATAACGAAGTGATCAGCGCATCAACCGCGATTGCCTTCCACTGCATGATTCTCGGTTACGTCACCCTCGCGCCATTGCACCAATCCATCTTTGGCTTTGATCCGCTCACGCCGGATCAGCTCAACGCGCAATTCCAATTGCAACAGGACATGGTGAACGGACTCAACAAGCTGTCGACCAAAAGCGGCAAAGTCGCTACCGCCTGAATCAGCCCTGCCCCGACAGCCTGCGTGCAGCTTGCTCCATCGCGTCTCGGTGTTCAGCTTCGAGGCGCGTCATGGTATCGCGGTGCTGATCTCGCTCTTCCCGCGACAGCGACTTCCACGCCTGATGCGTTGGCACGTCGGCCAATACTTCAGCGACCACCGTGAATACCCGACCCTGCTCGCGCAACTCGGCATCCACCACGGGCTGATCCAGCAATACCGCGATACGCAACGCAGCTTCACTGCCGCCGACCTGCCCGTCGAGATAACAGCGTGCCAGCACCTGAATGCACTCTTTCGCGCCGAGGCGGTGCTGTGCGGGTTCTACCTCCGCAGCGGGCGCTACCATGCCCACCGCAGACTGCGCCTGCTGAGCATCCTCAAGCGCGCGGCGCTGCTCGCGAAGCCGCCACAGCAGATAGCCTGCATACCCGGCCAGCGCGGCGATAATGACGCCACCAGCCACGAACCACGGCCAGTACTGGCTCATAATTCCCCCTGAAACTCTGTGCAAAACGCCAAGTTTACCTGCTATCGGCAAGCAACACCCTGCTTTATAATGGCGCCCCCTAAAAACGGAGGCCCGCCGTGTCTACACCTGACGCCATTCGCTGGAATGAGGACCACCTCGAACTTCTCGACCAGCGCATACTGCCTGGAACCAGCCAGTACCTGTCGTACCGCGACCCCTTCGCCGTCGCTGACGCCATTCGTGACATGGTGGTTCGCGGCGCACCGGCGATTGGCATTACCGCCGCCTACGGTATGGCACTGGCCGCTGCCGCGCAGGCGCCGCAACCCAGTGTTGCCGCCTGGACGACAGCACTGAGCGGGGCCCGCCAAGCACTGGCAGACAGTCGCCCCACCGCCGTCAACCTGTTCTGGGCACTGCAACGCTGCGATCAGCTTATCGAAACCCACGGCAACGGCGGCGACCTGCCCGAGGCCATGCTGGCGCTGGCCGCCGAGATTCACCGGGAAGACATCGACATCAACCGCGCCATTGGCGATCATGGCGCCGCGTTGATTGACAACGACAGTCTCGTCTACACCCATTGCAATGCTGGCGCCCTGGCCACTGGCGGCTACGGCACCGCGCTGGGGGTCATTCGATCAGCCTGGAAAAACGGCAGCTTGCGCGGCGTCATTGCCGGAGAGACCCGCCCCTGGTTACAGGGCGCCCGTCTGACCAGCTGGGAGCTGATGCAAGATGATATTCCCGTCACCCTGGCCATCGAAGGCGCGGCCGCGCAACTCATGCGCGAGCATCGCCCAAGCTGGGTCATCGTCGGCGCCGACCGGGTGGCAGCCAATGGTGACGTCGCCAATAAGATCGGCACCTACAACCTGGCCATTATCGCCCGCCATCACGGGGTAAAGATGATGGTTGCCGCACCGACCAGCACCTTCGACCGCCAGATTGACGGCCCGCAGATCCCGATTGAGCAGCGTCCCGCTGAGGAAATCACCCACAGCCAAGGCAACGCCGTTGCCCCTGAGGGTTGCGCCGTGCACAACCCGGCCTTTGACGTGACTCCGGCCGAACTGATCGACGCCATTGTCACTGAGCATGGCATCATTTATCGTCCCGACCGTGAGGCGGTTGCCGCTCACCTCGACGCAGCGGAGAGGAGCTGACTATGCGCAAGAACAAGGCGTTTTTCGACAAGGCTATCGCCCTGGCAGCCGCCGGCGCCGACCTGTATCAGCGCGGCTGGGTCCCCGCCACCAGCGGCAATTTTTCCCTGCGACTGGATGACGGCAGCGCGCTGCTGACGGCCTCGGGCAAGCACAAGGGACAGCTCGCGCCAACCGACTTCATCGCCGTTGACCTCGACGGCCAGCCACTGAGCGACGGCAAACCCTCTGCTGAAACCCTGCTGCACACCCGTCTATACCGCCGCTTTCCGAGCGTGGGCGCCGTGCTCCACTGCCACAGTCCGGACGCCACGCTGATCTCACGACTGCATGCACAGAGTGGCTATATCGCACTGCGCGACTACGAGTTGCTCAAAGCCTTTCCCGGCATCGACAGTCACGACTGCGCGGTGAATATCCCAATTTTTGCCAATACGCAGGATATCGCCGCACTGGCGATCGAAGTCGACGAATACCTGGCCGAGCGACCCGACTGCCCCGGCTACCTGATTCAGGGACACGGCCTGTACTGCTGGGGCAATACACTGGAAGACTGCATGCGCAATCTCGAGGCCCTGGAATTCATGCTGCACTGCGAACTGGAAATGCAGCGCTTGAAGCGCTGAATACGAGGAAATACCCAATGAGCGAACTGCGCATCTACGCCGACGACCAGCCACAACAGACACTGGAACGCAGCACCGACCCGGCCGAGATTACCGGCCTGCTCAATGCGGCAGGCATACGCTTTGAGCAGTGGCAAACTCGCGATGACATCGCCGCTGGCGACGACGCCGAGGCCGTACTCGCGGCCTATGAGCAGGATGTGCAACGACTGGTCGACGAGCAGGGCTACCAGAGCGTTGACGTGATCAGCCTGAATGCCAGTAATCCCGCCAAGGATGAGCTTCGCCAGAAGTTCCTCTCCGAGCACCGCCACAGTGAAGATGAAGTGCGCTTCTTTGTTCAGGGTCAGGGACTGTTCGCGCTGCATATCGGCGGCAAGGTTTACGAAATTCTCTGCGAAAAAGGCGACTTGCTAAGCGTACCCGCCAATACCCCGCACTGGTTCGATCTGGGCCCGCAACCGGAACTGGTCGCCATCCGCTTCTTCAACAACCCGGATGGCTGGGTCGCGCACTATACCGACAGCGACATTGCCGATAGCTTTTCACGCTTGGAGAACTGATGATCAAGGCCATAGTCACCGACATTGAAGGCACGACCAGCGCCATCGACTTTGTTACCCAAACCCTGTTCCCCTATGCCCGCCAGCGCATGGCGGCATTTATTCAGGAACACAGCGACGACAGTCGGGTTAAACCGCTGTTGCGCGAAGCTGCGAGAGCCGCGAATCTCTCCGAGCACGACCTTCCCGCGCTGGCAGAACAACTGGAGCGCTGGATAGATGAGGACCGCAAAATCACTCCGCTGAAGGGGCTGCAGGGGCTGATCTGGGAACACGGCTACCGCAACGGCGATTTTCTCGCCCACGTATACCCCGATGCAGTCACCACGCTGGAGCAGTGGCACCGGCAGGGACTGTCGCTTTATGTCTACAGTTCTGGCTCGATTCTGGCTCAGAAACTGTTTTTTGGTCACAGTGAGGCGGGAGACCTTCGTCCGCTGTTCCGTGATTACTTCGACACCACCAGCGGCCCGAAACGGGAAGCGGCGTCATACCGCACCATCAGCCGCGATATCGACATGCCTGCCCAGCACATTGTCTTTCTTTCCGATATCGTGGAAGAACTGGACGCCGCGGCTGAAGCCGGAATGAAGACCGTATGGGTGCAGCGCAGTGATACCCCCCTTCACCATGAACGGCACCAGGTTGTCAGCCGCTTCGACGACATCCGCCTGGATGCGCTTTACTGAGCTTCCCCGACTTTTTCCATACGCGACAGCTGCTCGGCACGACAACTGCGGTCGGGGCCCATCCAAAGTGAGTCCCCCGCAGCAAAGGAATCAGCATCGCCCCCCAAGCGCAAGCGGGATTCGGGATGCAGTTGACAGCTTTCATTAAGCTGCAGCAGGTAAGTTGCCTCCCGTGCAATCAGCAGTAGCTGTCGCGGCCCCAGATACTGCCAGGACTCGAGCCCCGAACGGGGTAAGCGCTCCAAGTCTTCCGCCGGGCGCAGCCCGATATCCGCCAGTCTCGAATCCAGATCAGGCCGCCGCTCTGGCGGCGCGCAGGCAACGGCCAAGGCACTGAGCAGTGCGACGCCGAATGCAGCTTTGATGGTTGTAGTCCTTGGCATTTGAGATTCCCCCGTCTGCCTCTGACTCATCCGAAGCCCAGCGGTTCGCCACTAGCAGAAATTTTCTCAGCATCGCGTTCTATTTTCTCGAGCCCTATTCGCAAAACCAAAGTTACGTTGACGTTAACGTCAACTTGATTTATAACGTCACAAATCCTCAGGAATGTCGCTAATGAGTCGCCAGTACAGCATCTCCGAGCTCGCCACGGAGTTCGACATCACTACCCGCAGCATTCGCTTCTATGAAGAGAAAGGCTTACTGCAGCCCACGCGAAACGGTCAGGCCCGCATTTACAGCGCGGCCGACCGCACCAAGTTGCGACTGATTCTGCGGGGGAAGCGCCTCGGCCTGTCTCTTGAGGAGAGCCGCGACATTATCGAAATGTACGATCCACAGCGTGATAACAGCCCCCAGCTACAACGCCTGATCGACAAAATCCGCGAGAAGCGTGAGATGCTGCAACGCCAGCTCCGTGACATCGAAACCCTGCTGCAGGACCTCGATGACGCGGAAGCCCGCTGTGTCGACGCCCTGCAAACCATAAAAACACCAACTGCCAGCCAGGAGTCTTGAGATGAGCACCCCCTACCCCAGCCTGAACTTTGGTCTCGGTGAAGAGATCGACATGCTCCGCGACACGGTCTACCGCTTTGCCCAGGCGGAAATCGCCCCGCGCGCCGAGAAGATCGACAAAGACAACCAGTTCCCCATGGATTTGTGGCGCAAATTTGGCGACCTCGGCCTGCTGGGCATGACGGTGAGCGAAGAGTACGGCGGCAGCGAGATGGGCTACCTGGCCCATGTGGTCGCGATGGAAGAAATCAGCCGCGCCTCGGCGTCGGTGGGCCTGTCTTACGGCGCCCACTCCAACCTCTGCGTTAACCAGATCTACAAAAACGGCAACGACTTCCAGCGCGAGAAGTACCTGCCCAAGCTTTGCAGCGGCGAACACATCGGCGCCCTGGCGATGTCAGAACCCAACGCCGGCTCCGACGTGGTCAGCATGAAACTGCGCGCCGAGAAGAAAGGCGACCGCTACGTTCTCAATGGCAGCAAAATGTGGATCACCAACGGCCCCGACGCCAACACCTATCTGATCTACGCCAAAACCGACCCACAGGGTGGCTCCAAAGGCATCAGCGCCTTCATCGTCGAACGCGACTTTCCCGGCTTCTCCCGTTCACCCAAACTCGACAAACTGGGCATGCGCGGCTCCAACACTTGCGAACTGGTATTTCAGGACTGCGAAGTCCCCTCCGAGAACCTGATCGGCAAAGAAGGCGACGGCGCCCGCATTCTGATGAGCGGCCTCGACTACGAGCGCACCGTACTCTCCGGAGGCCCCACCGGCATTATGCTGGCCTGCATGGATATCGTCGTCCCCTATCTTCACGAGCGCACACAGTTCGGCAAAAGCATCGGCGAATTCCAGCTCATGCAGGGCAAGGTCGCCGATATGTACTGCGACCTGAATGCCAGTCGCGCCTACCTCTACACCGTGGCTAAAGGCTGTGACCGGGGTGAGGAAACCCGCAAAGACGCCGCGGCCGTCATTCTCTACACCGCCGAAAAGGCAACCCAGATGGCGCTGCAAGCCATTCAAACGCTCGGGGGCAACGGCTATATCAACGATTACCCCACCGGGCGACTGCTGCGCGACGCCAAGTTGTATGAGATCGGCGCGGGCACCTCGGAAGTGCGCCGTATGTTGATTGGCCGCGAACTCTTCAACGAAACCCGCTAAGCGTCAGGAGCCGACCATGACTGTGATCACCAGCCGCCTCGACCGCCACAGCGAGGACTTCATCGCCAATCGCGACGCCCTCGCCGCGCAGGTCGCCGAACTGCGCGCCAAAGCCGAAGAGATTGCCCAGGGCGGGGGCGAAAAAGCCCGTCAGCGCCACCACGAGCGCGGCAAAATGCTGGCCCGCGAGCGCATCGACGCATTGCTGGACCCCGGCGCCGCCTTTCTGGAAATTTCCCAATTGGCCGCCGAAGGCGTGTATGGCGAAGACGTGCCCGCCGCCGGTGTGGTGGCGGGCATCGGCCAGGTGTGCGGAGTGGAGTGCATGATTGTGGCCAACGACGCCACGGTCAAGGGCGGCTCCTACTACCCACTCACGGTGAAGAAGCATCTGCGCGCCCAGACCATTGCCGAGCAGAACCACCTGCCCTGTATTTATCTGGTGGACTCCGGCGGTGCCAACCTGCCCCGGCAGGATGAGGTCTTCCCCGACCGCGAGCACTTCGGCCGCATCTTCTACAATCAGGCCAATATGTCTGCCAAGAACATCCCGCAGATCGCGGTGGTCATGGGCTCCTGCACCGCCGGTGGCGCCTACGTACCCGCCATGGCCGACGAAACCATTATCGTCAAACAACAGGGCACGATATTTCTGGCCGGACCGCCGCTGGTGAAGGCCGCCACCGGCGAGGTCGTCACCGCCGAAGAGTTGGGCGGCGCCGATGTGCACTGCCGGGAATCCGGTGTGGCCGATCACTACGCCGACAACGACGAACACGCGCTGCAACTGGCCCGTCAGGCGGTTTCCAAGCTCAACCGCAAAAAGCCCCAGCAACTGCAACAGCTCGACAGCCGCGAGCCGCTGTATCCCCCGGAAGAGGTCTACGGCGTGATCCCCCGCGACAGCCGCAAACCCTTCAATGTGCGCGAGGTGATCGCCCGCATTGTCGATGGCTCTGACTTCGATGAGTTCAAAGCCCTGTTCGGCACCACGCTGGTTTGCGGCTTTGCCCGGCTTTACGGCTACCCTGTGGGTATCGTCGCCAACAATGGCATTCTGTTCAGTGAGTCGGCCCAGAAAGGCGCGCACTTCATCGAACTCTGCGCCCAGCGCAAAATCCCGCTGATTTTCCTGCAAAACATCACCGGCTTTATGGTCGGCAAACAATATGAGGCGGGCGGCATCGCTCGCCACGGCGCCAAAATGGTCATGGCGGTCGCCTGCGCCCAGGTACCCAAATTCACCGTGGTCATTGGCGGCTCTTACGGCGCCGGTAACTATGGCATGTGCGGCCGGGCCTATGAGCCACGCTTTATGTACATGTGGCCCAATGCCCGCATCGGCGTGATGGGCGGCGAGCAGGCGGCAGGTGTGCTGGCTGACATTAAACGCGCCCAGTACCAGCGTCAGGGCGAGGATTGGAGCGACGAGCAGGAAGCGGCGTTCAAACAACCCATCCTCGATAAATTCGCCGAGCAGAGCCACCCCTTCTATGCCTCGGCCCGCCTTTGGGACGACGGCGTCATTGACCCGGCCGATACCCGCCGGGTACTCGGCATGAGCCTGTCTGCCAGCCTCAACAAAGCCATCGACGACAGCCGCTTCGGCGTCTTCCGGATGTAAGGGGGCAACATGGACAACGCAATTCTCAGTCAGATTGATGAACGCGGCGTCGCCCGCCTCACCCTGAATCGCCCGGCGATTCACAATGCTTTTGACGACAGCATTATTGCCGCGCTGAGCGCCGAACTCCGCACGCTGGCCAACCACGCGGAGGTTCGCCTGCTGGTATTGGCCGCCGAGGGCAAGAGCTTCTCCGCTGGAGCCGACGCCAATTGGATGCGCCGTATGGCCGGCTACACCGTGGAGGAAAACCGCCGCGATGCCGAGGCGCTGGCCGAGCTGCTGTCACAGCTGGACAACTTCCCCCACCCGACGCTCGCCCGCGTGCAGGGCGCCGCATTCGGTGGCGGCGTCGGGCTGGTCAGTTGCTGCGATATCGCCATCGGCTCGCCGCGCGCGAGCTTCTGCCTCAGTGAAGTCAAGATTGGCCTGATCCCGGCCACGATCAGCCCCTATGTGATTAACGCCATCGGCCCCCGTGCGGCGCGACGCTATTTCATCAGCGCCGAACGCTTTGACGCCGATACGGCTCTGCAGCTGGGCCTGCTCAGCCAGTGCGTGGAAGAAGAGCAACTCGATGACGCGGTTGAGACCTGTATTGCGCAGCTGCTCAACAACGGCCCCGCCGCCATGCAGGCGGCCAAGCGACTGCTGCTGGACTACCAGAATCAGCCGCTCAGTGACGCCCTGATCGCCGATAGCTGCGAGCGCATCGCCGATATTCGTGTATCCCCGGAAGGCCAGGAGGGGCTCAGTGCCTTTCTGGAAAAGCGCCGTCCCAACTGGCAGCGTGGAGACTAATATGTTCAGCAAAATTCTGATTGCCAATCGCGGTGAAATTGCCTGCCGCGTTATTGCCACGGCCAAGCGGCTGGGTATTGCCACCGTTGCGGTGTACAGCGACGCCGACCGCGACGCCAAGCACACCAGTCTGGCCGACGAGGCCTATTACCTCGGCCCCGCAGCCGCGTCTGAATCCTATCTGCGCGGCGACGCCATTCTCGACATCGCCCAGCGCAGCGGCGCCCAGGCCATTCATCCCGGCTACGGCTTCCTGTCGGAAAACGCCGACTTCTGCCGCCGCTGTGACGACGCTGGCGTGGTATTTATCGGCCCGCCGGCGGCCGCCATCGAAGCCATGGGCTCCAAGTCAGCCGCCAAGCGTATTATGGCGGAAGCCGCCGTGCCGCTGCTGCCCGGCTACCACGGTGACGATCAGGATGATGCCATTCTGAAAGCCGCCGCCGACGACATCGGTTATCCGGTACTGCTCAAAGCCAGCGCCGGTGGCGGCGGCAAGGGCATGCGCATTATCTGGAATACTGAGGAATTCGACAGCGCTCTGGCGGCCACCCGCCGCGAAGCCCGCAACGCCTTTGGCGACGACAAGATGCTGGTTGAGAAATACCTGACCGGCCCCCGCCATGTAGAACTGCAGGTGTTCTGCGATCAGCACGGCAATGCCGTACACCTGTTTGAGCGCGATTGCTCCCTGCAGCGCCGCCACCAGAAAGTGATCGAAGAAGCGCCCGCCCCCGGCATGAGCGAGACCCTGCGTCAGGCAATGGGCGACGCCGCGTTGCAAGCGGCGCGCGCGATCGGTTATCAGGGCGCGGGCACCGTCGAGTTCCTGCTCGGCGATGACGGCGGTTTTTACTTCATGGAAATGAATACCCGTCTTCAGGTAGAACATCCGGTCACGGAAATGATCAGCGGCCAGGATCTGGTTGAGTGGCAACTGTTGGTGGCCAGCGGCAATCCGCTGCCCTGCGCGCAAAGCGATTTGCAGATTCGCGGTCACGCCTTTGAGGCCCGACTTTACGCGGAAGATGCCGAGCAGGGCTTTCTGCCCCAGACCGGACGCCTCAATCACCTGCGATTCCCTGAAGAAAGTGACGCAATTCGCGTCGATTCCGGCGTGCGCAGCGGCGACAGCATCAGCATGTATTACGACCCCATGATCGCCAAACTGATTGTCTGGGACGAAGACCGCGACCGCGCGCTGCGCCGCCTGCAATGGGCATTGTCCAAGTGCCAGATAGACGGCCTGACCACCAACCGCGACTTCCTGCTGCAACTGGCCAGCCACCCGGCTTTTGCCGCCTCGGATTTCGACACCGGCTTTATCGACAAGCACGTTGAGCAGATGAAAGCCGATGCCGAGCAGCGCCGCGCCGGACAACAGCAGGAGCACGCGGCACTGGTGGCCCTGCACTGCCTGCTCAGCGAGCAAGCCCAAACCGCGACGGCCGCCACACCCTGGCACGCAGACAACTGGCGCATGAACCTGCCAAAAGCGCGGGCCTTGTCGCTCGACATTAATGGCCAGCCTATCGATATCAGCGCCCGAGCCCAAGACGGCGGTTGGCAATTGCAAATCGACGACCGCAGCCTGACGGCCAGCGGTGAACTGCGCGGGGAACGACTCAACGCGGAACTCGACGGTCGCCGCCTGACGGCAAACAGCGTGAGTGATGGCGATAAGCATGTGCTGTTTCTGGAAGACGGCAGCACGCTTCGCTATCAATTGCGGCGCTATCAGAGCGGCGAACAGGAGCAGCACGGCGGACTGCTGGCCCCGATGAACGGCCGCATTGTCAGCCTGTTGGTAAAACCGGAGCAGGCCGTCAAGAAAGGCGATGTGCTGCTGATTATGGAGGCGATGAAAATGGAACACAGCGTCACCGCCCCCGCCGACGGCAGCGTGATGCAGTTCCATTTTGCCGAAGGCGAGTTGGTGGAAGGCGGCGCCGCGCTGCTGGCATTTGAGGAGACCTCCGCATGATCCCCGATGCCGTCAAAATTGTGGAAGTCGGTCCCCGCGATGGCCTGCAAAACGAAGCTCAGGCGATTTCCGTGGCGGACAAACTCACCCTGATTCGCCTGCTGGCCGAAGCCGGGCTGCAAAATATTGAAGCGGGCAGTTTTGTGAACCCCAAATGGGTACCACAAATGGCCAGCAGCGAGGAGGTCTTCGCCGGGCTGCCCAAGGATGGTCGCTGCTACAGCGCACTCACCCCGAACGTCAAAGGGCTTGAGCGTGCGCTCGCCGCGGGAGCCAGCGAGGTAGCCATTTTTGGTGCCGCGTCGGAAGGGTTTTCTCAAAAAAACATCAACTGCAGCATTGCCGAGAGCCTGCAGCGCTTCGACGGCGTGATGAGCATGGCCCGCGACGCGGGCGTGCCGGTGCGCGGCTATGTCTCCTGTGTCATCGCCTGCCCCTACGATGGCAGCACGGCGCCGGAAAAAGTGCTGGATGTGAGTCAGCAGTTGCTGGACATGGGCTGTTATGAAATTTCGCTGGGCGACACCACCGGCGTTGGCACGCCCGCCAGCGTGAACCGCTTACTGGATAGCTTGCTGCTTCAAATTCCCACCTCAAAACTGGCGGTGCATTTTCACGATACCTATGGCCAGGCGAGTGCCAATATCTACGCCGCGCTGCAACGCGGTATTGCCACGGTCGACAGTGCGGTTGCCGGCCTGGGCGGCTGCCCCTATGCCAAAGGCGCATCGGGCAATGTCGCCAGCGAGGATCTGGTCTATCTCCTCAACGGCCTGGGCATTGCCCACGGTGTCGACCTGCAGAAGTTGATCGCGGCGGGCGAATTCATCTCCGGCCGTCTGGGCAGACCCAGCCAATCAAAAGTGGCTCGCGCCATGCCTACCGAGAACGACGAATAAGACAGAAAAGGGAATCGTCATGACCGCATCGCAAACACCGCTCTGGTCACCCAGCCCGGAGCAGATTGCCAACAGTCAGTTATCGCGTTTTCAAGCTCAGCTTCAGGCCCGACTCAATGTGCATTTCGATGACTACGCGGCGCTGCACCGCTGGTCAGTTGAACAGCGCGAAAGCTTTTGGGAGCAGCTCTGGCAGTTTGCCGATGTGCGTGCCAGCCAGCCTTATGAGGCGGTGCTGCGCGAGGGTGAGCGTTTTCCCGGCAGCCAATGGTTTCCCGGCAGTCGCCTGAACTTTGCCGAAAACCTGCTGCGCCGACGCGATGACAAGACCGCGCTGATCGCGCTGCGTGAAGACGGACAGCGACGCACGCTGACTTACGCCGAGCTGTTTGAACAGGTCGCGCTGTTGGCCGCAGCGATGCGCCAACGCGGTGTGGTCGCCGGAGATCGCGTGGCGGGCTTTATGCCCAATACACTGGAAACCGTCGTCGCCATGCTCGCGGCCAGCAGCCTCGGCGCCATCTGGTCATCCTGCTCCCCCGACTTCGGACTGAGTGGCGTGCTGGACCGCTTCAGCCAGATTCGCCCCAAGCTGCTGTTTGCGGTGGACGGCTATCGCTATAACGGCAAAGCCATCGACACGCTGGAGCGGGTCAACGCGATCAGCTCACAACTGGACAGCCTTGAGGCCGTCGTGGTGGTGCCCTTTCTCAGCGGCGAAACCGCGGAGCTGAAAGGTATCGACAGGGCCCTGTGCTACCGCGCGGTGATGGCCGAGTTCGCGACGGATGACACAGTTGCCGCCATGCAGTTCGCGCCGCTCCCCTTCGACCACCCGCTGTATATCATGTACTCCTCGGGCACCACTGGCGTCCCCAAGTGCATCGTGCACGGTGCGGGCGGTACGCTGCTGCAGCACCTGAAAGAACACCGTCTGCACTGCGATATCAACGACGACGATGTGGTGTTCTATTTCACCACCTGCGGTTGGATGATGTGGAACTGGCTGGTCTCGGCGCTGGCCTGCGAGGCCACCGTGGTGCTGTATGACGGCTCGCCGATGCAGGACAATGGGCGTCCACTGCTGGAGGCCATTGATCGCGAGGGCATCAGCGTCTTCGGCACCAGTGCGAAATTTCTCAGCGCCATTCAGAAAGCCGGTGTCAGCCCTGCGCGGGACTATTCACTGGCGAGCCTGCGCGCCATTCTCTCCACCGGCTCGCCGCTGAGTGAAGAGAGTTACCACTACGTTTATCGCGATATCAAAGCCGATCTGCAGCTCAGCTCGATCAGTGGCGGCACGGATATTATCTCCTGCTTTGTACTGGGCAACCCCACACTCCCGGTGTACGCCGGAGAGATTCAATGCATCGGCCTGGGCATGGCGGTGGAAATCTGGGATGACGATGGCACGGCACTTGGCGCCGGGGAAGGTAAAGGCGAGCTGGTCTGTACCCGCAGCTTTCCCTCCTGCCCCATCGGCTTCTGGAACGATGACCACGGCGAGAAATTTCACAAGGCCTATTTTGACCGCTTCGAGAATATCTGGGCTCACGGCGACTTTGCCGAGTTGACCCGCCACGGCGGCATTATCATTCACGGCCGCAGCGATGCCATTCTCAACCCCGGCGGCGTTCGGATTGGCTCGGCGGAAATCTATCGGCAATTGGAACCGCTGGACGCGATTCTCGATTCGGTCGTTATCGGTCAGCGCTGGCAGGATGATGTTCGCGTGGTACTGTTTGTGGTACTTCGGGAAGGCGTCAGGCTCGACGACACTCTACAGCAGCAGATTCGCCAGCAAATCCGCCAGCACACCACGCCCCGCCATGTGCCTGCCAAAATTCTGCAGGTCAGCGATATTCCGCGCACCATCAGCGGTAAAATCGCCGAGCTGGCCGTGCGCAATTGTGTACATGGCGAAGCGGTCAAAAACACCGACGCGCTGGCCAACCCCGACGCGCTGGATCAGTTCAGAGGCCGCAGCGAGCTGGATGACTAGTGCTGTTGATGGGCGGGAGACATCCCGTCCATAGCGCTGTCACTTGGCTCTGGCATCGCGGTGCTGTGTACACCGCCGTGCATGCCTTCGTGGCTACCACCGGTATGTGGCATAAACAGTGTTGATGCGGAATACAGTGCCCAGGCAATCATCGACACCGCCACCAGATTGCGGATCCACTGACGCTTGAGCCAGGCGAGCGCACTGCGGTGGGCAGCACTGACCGCCAGCATCGACGGCAAGGTGCCCAGTCCGAAACAGAACATCAGCCACGCCGACTGCGCCGCACTGGCGCTGGTGCTTGCCCAAGCCAGACTGCTGTAAATCAGCCCGCAAGGCAGAAACCCCCAAAGTCCACCCAATGCCAGCGCCTTCGGCAGGCGGTCTGCGGGCAACAGGCGTTTCACCAACGGTTGCAGGCGCCGCCACAGCTTGGCACCAGCCACTTCAATCAGGGTGCTGCCCTTCCACCAGCCAGCCAGAGATACCGCCACCACAATCAGCAAAACGCTCGCCAGCACCCGCAGGGTTTTGCCGACGATCATAAATTCGCCAGCCATCACCGCGGCCACACCACCGCCGATGGCTCCAATTAATGCGTAACTGCTGATGCGCCCCAACTGAAAGCCCAGCGGTAACAGCCAGGTCGAGCTCCCCCGACGGGGCTGGCTGCTGACACTGCTCAGCGCACTGATCGCGCCACACATGCCCAAACAATGCGGGCTGCCCATCAGTCCCAGCATAAAGGCGGCCAGCGCGTTGAGTTCAGTCGCGCTCATCGTCGTCCCGCTTTGGGTCTGCAGGGTCCTTGTCGAACAGGATGCGGCGCGCTTCCCGGTCCAGGTCGTCAAACTGGCGATGATTGACCGCCCAGATAAACGCGGCGCAGATCAGCGCGAAAAATATCAGCGCGATGGGCAGCAAAATATACAAACTAGACACCGGCTTCCTCCAACTTCCTTACTTCGGCCTGATGCGCGGCGCGCTGCTCGCGGCGATCCAGGCGCAGCGCATTCAGCACCACCACCAGCGAGCTGGCAGACATGCCCAACGCCGCCAGCCAGGGTGGGACTAATCCCATGGCCGCCGCAGGCAATGCCGTGCCGTTGTACAGCAGTGCCCAGAAAATATTCTGACGCAGTACTCGCCGCATCTGCACTGCTTTTTCAAATACCGTTTCGATCAAGCTGAGCCGGTTACTCAGCAGCGCCACGTCAGCGCAGGACCGGGTGAGATCACTGGCTGCGGCCATCGCAATCGACACATTAGCCGCCGCGATCACCGGCGCATCGTTCACGCCGTCACCGACCATCATTACCGTCGCGCCCTGAGCCTGCAATTCGCGAATACGCGCCAGTTTATCTGCTGCCGAGCATGCCGCCCGGTATTCGTCAAAGTGGAGTTGCCCGGCCAGCCAGGCAACCTGATCCGAGTCGTCACCACTGAGGAGCAGACTGCGGATTCCCCTCGACTGCAAGGCCGATACAGCCTGCTTGGCCTCTTCACGCAAGCTGTCCTGCAAAACAAAGCGAGCCAGCAACACACCGTCCCGGACCAGATAGACGGTCATATTGCCGTCGTCAGCCTCTGTGGCATCGGGGAGGCAGAAACGGCGACTGCCGATGCGATAACGCTGCCCATCGACATCGCCCTCCACGCCCTCACCGGCGCGCAGCTCCAGGTTGCTGGCGTGCAGAGTCATCGGCGTAAAACCGGCATCAGCCAGCCTGTCCCGAGCAAACGCCTGAGCAATAGGGTGCGAGGATTCCAGCTCCAGCGCGGAAGCAATGCCCAGTAACCGCGCCTCCTCTATCTCACTGTCACGCTCAATCGCCATCAAACGCGGCCGCCCCTCGGTCAGCGTACCGGTTTTATCGAAGATGACATGACTGATATGTTCCAGATTTTCCAGCACTGCCGCATTCGCCACCAGTGCGCCGCGTCGGCGCAGGGCGCTGATCGCCGCCGCGTAGCTGCTGGGAGTCGCCAGTGACAACGCGCAGGGGCAACTCACGACCAGCACCGCCAGCGCGGTAAGAAACGCGCTGTGGCCGGGATGAACCGACCAGTAAAAAAATGCCGCCCCGCTGCAAAACAACACGAACAGCGTGAAGTAGCCGCTGAGCCGATCGGCCAGCTCGGCAATCGGCGGCCGGTTAAGCCGCGCGCTGTCTAACAGTTGATCAATCTGGGAAAGCCGGCTCTGCCCGACTTCTGCGCCGACGCGGAGGTAGAGGCTGCCATCAATATTGTGACTGCCCGCCAGCACCATATCGCCCACCGCTTTGCGCTTGGGCATAAATTCACCGGTAAAGGCGCTGTCTTCCACGCTGCTGCTACCGGCAATAATCGTGGCATCCACAGGCACTACCTCACCCGGCTGCACCACAATTTCGTCGCCGGGCTCCAGCGCTGACAGCGCCAGCCACTGATTGCTGCCATCGGCGAGAAGTTTGCGAGCGGTCATCGGTAACAGTGGACGCATGGTCTGCTCGCGGCGCAACTGGAGATTATTCTGAATAAAGCGGCTGAGCAGAAGAAAGAAACAGAACATGCTCACCGTATCAAAATAGACATGCCCCTCGCCGCGAACCGTGGCTTGCAGGCTCGCCAGATAAGCGGCAATCAGCGCCAGAGACACCGGCACATCCATTCCCAGACGGCGGCTGCGCAATCCGCGCCAGGCCCCTTTGAAAAACGGCTGCGATGAATAGGCAATGACGGGAGTCGCCAGCGCCAGACTGAACCAGCGAAGCAGGCTGCGGGTATCATCGTCGATCCCCTGAAAATCTCCGGCGTAGAGTGCAACCGCCACCATCATCAACTGCATCATCGCGACACCGGCCAGTCCCAGGCGACGCAACAGACCGCGCTGCTGCTCGCGCATCTGTTCCAGATGCCCTTCGGCTGACCAGGGTTGTACGCCGTACCCCAGGCGATAGATAGCATCAAAAACCGCACTGAGTTTTACCGTGGCGGGGTCCCACTCCACAGTCGCCATCCCCCGCTGGAGGTTGACGCGGATAGAACGGACGCCGTCCATCATGCCCAGTCGATGCTCAATCAACCACGCGCAGGCGGCACAATGCATATCACCAATGCTGAGCTGGCTCTGCCACAAGCCATTGCGCGAGGAGGAGAATTGCTGGAATACAGCAGGGCTGTCGTATTGCAGGAAATCTTCGGCGCCATCGTTCGGCCTGCTGGCCTGCTGGTCGCGCAGACGGTAGTAATCGTCGAGACCGGCACCGAGGATGGTCTCACTGACGGCGACGCAGGCGGGACAACACATGGCCCGTTCCTGGCCATCAATAATCAGGCTGTAATGGCCCTTGGCGGGTAATGGCTCTCCGCAGTGGTAGCAGCCTCCCATCACTCACAGTGACCTGCTAGACAATTCCAGCTGTGCCGTCTTGTTCAGATTAATCTCACCCTTGAGTCGCCAGTCATCGGCCTCTGCGGTATCGCCGGTAACGCTCTTCAGCGTTATATACCAGCGCCCGCTCAAGGGTGCGGCCAGAGTTTGGGTGTAGTGCCCGGCGCCCTGATTCGCCAGAACAAGACGCAGATCCTGCTCGCGATCAGTGGGGTGTTGCAGCAACAACTGCAGTTCGCTCGGATAACGGTCGAGCCCCAAGGGCAGTTGCACCATGATGCGCGAGCCGCCCATCGCCAATCTCGCGGTGATATCCTGCTCGGCAGCGTGGCGGTCCAGCGACAGCTTGCGGTTAATTGCCAAGCCTTCCTTGTAGTACTCGTCGACGACCAGATTGTCGGCATGACGGACGGCAATCACCACCGTGCTCAGGCCAGCGACAACAACGGTGCCCGGCAGAACAATGAGAAACCAAGGCCAAAACTGGCGATACCAGGGTTTGCTGTCCATCGTCACTGCCATTTCATACTCTCTATCGTTTCGGCGCGGGGCCAAAGAAGCTGCTTTCCACTTCAGCAATGCTGTCATCGTTGTCCATTTGACGAACGATGACCGTCAGCGGCATGCGGGCGCCACCCACACCCTCGGGGCGCGCATGAAGTCGCAGCGGTAAATCCAACAGCTCGCCGGGCTCCAAGGTGACCGGGCTGGCACTGAAGCCCTGCAACACAACCGGGGTCTCGATATCCACTTCGTAACGGTGGGTGCTCTGCGTCTTGTTCGCAAGCTTCACCACGTAACGGTTTTCGATCAAACCATCCGCCGTTGTCTCATACAATGCCTGTCGGTCGCGCAGCACGCTCAGTTCCATCACGTCGCGATCAACAATGCGGTAACCAAGCAGGCCGATCATCAGCGCCACGGCAACAAAATAGCCGATCAAGCGTGGCCGCATGATGTGCGTGGTTTTACCCTCGAGGCTGTTTTCTGTCGCGTAGCGAATCAGCCCTTTAGGGTACTCCATTTTTTCCATCACCGAATTACAGGCATCCACGCACAATGCGCAGCCAATACACTCGTATTGCAGGCCATCGCGAATATCAATACCCGTCGGACACACCTGAACACAGAGCTGGCAATCAATACAATCCCCGAGCCCGACGTCGGCAGGTTTTTCATCGCGCTTGCGGGAACCCCTCGGTTCGCCCCGCGCTTTGTCGTAGCTGATAATCAAGGTATCGGGGTCGAACATTACCGACTGGAATCGCGCATAGGGGCACATATAGAGGCACACCTGCTCACGCATCCAGCCCGCATTGATGTAGGTTGCCGCTGCAAAGAAGGCAATCCAGAATCCCGCCCAGGCATTGACACTGAATCCCAGTACGTCGATGCCCAACTGCCGGATCGGCGTAAAATAGCCGACAAAGGTAAATGCGGTCCAGAACGCAAATCCCAGCCACATCGTGTGTTTCAGCGCCTTTTTGCGGACTTTCTCGAAGCTCAGCGGTGACTGGTCCAGCTTGATACGCTGGTTGCGCGTGCCCTCCGCTTTCTGCTCCATCCACATGAAAATACTGGTCCACACCGTCTGCGGGCAGCTATAGCCACACCATACCCGTCCGGCCAGATTGGTCACAGCGAACAGCAGAAACGCCGAGATAATCAGTACCCAGGCCAGCATCACCATATCCTGAGGCCAGAAGGTGATCCCCAGTACATGGAACTGACGTGCAGGCAGGTCGAACAATACGGACTGCCGATCACCCCAATTCAGCCAGGGCAGAATGAAATAGCCCAGCAGCAGCGGCCAGCCGGTGAAGACCCGTATACGCTGATAGAAGCCTTCAATCGCGCGGGTATAGATCTTTTCGCGTTTCTGATAAAGATCCATCTCCGACACTTCTGCCGGAACCACGATTTCCACCGCGAGATTTTCTGGCTGAGAGGACGCCTTCTGTCCCCGTTCGCTGCTGCTATTCATAAGACTCTATGGCTCCTGCCGGGAAAGCTGATACACGTAAGAACTGAGCAGGTGAATCTTGGCCTCGCTGAGCATCTCTGCGTGCCGAGGCATTTTGCCCGAGCGTCCCTTGGTCAGGGTCTGCATGATGCTGCCAGCGTCGCCACCGTAGAGCCAGATGTCGTCGTTCAAGCGCGGTGCACCCATGGCAATGTTGCCGTCGCCTGTCGGACCGTGGCAGGCCGAGCAAAACATCGCATACTTTTGCTTCGACTCGGCCAGCTCTGGTGCGTCGGTATTGCCGGAACTCAGTGCCTGCACATACGCCGCCATGGAGGCCACGCCCTCATTGCCCAGCGCCGACAGCCAGCTTGGCATCACACCGCTGCGACCATCGTGAATCGATTGCGCGATCTGCGCAGGCTCGCCGCCGTACAACCAATCGTTGTCAGTCAGGTTAGGAAAGCCGTAGCTGCCTTTTCCGTCGGTGCCGTGGCAAACCGCACAGTTATTGGCAAAGACACGTTTGGCGATACGCATGGCCTGATCATTCTCCGCCAGCGTGGCAGCGTCCTGTTCCAGAAAACCTGCGTAAAGCGCCTCGTTTTCAAGACGGGCTTCTTCAACGTCGCCCTCCCACTGCTGCACAGACGTCCAGTTGAGCAGGCCAGGCCACTTACCCAGCCCGGGGTAAGCGATCAGATAGCCAATACCGAACAGCATGGTCAGCACAAACATCTTGATCCACCATGCCGGCATAGGGTTGTCGTACTCTTCAATGCCGTCGTATACGTGGCCGGTTGTCTTTTCTTCACCCGTCTGAGTAATTTTGCGGTTACCCAGCAGCAGCCACGCCAGTAACACATAGGTAATGGCGGTAAGAACAATGATCCAGCCACTCCAGAAATCAGTCATTGCTCATCTCCTCTACCTTTGCCCTTCACATCCGCGTCGTCATCGACGAAGGGCAGATTCGCAGCCTCGTCGTAAAATTCTTTCCGGCTTCCTCTGTAAACGCTGATGCACACGCCGATAAAGGCAATGAACAGCATCAATGTAGACAGAGATCTGAGATCATTTTGGTCAATCATCGCAGTGCTACTCCCGATTAACGCTTGTATTTAATCAGCGTGCCGAGTTGTTGCAGGTAAACAACCAGTGCGTCGATTTCCTTCATGCCTTCCACTTTTGAGGTGGCATTGGCAATGTCCTCGTCGGTATACGGCACACCGACCTTACGCAGCGCCTCCATCTTCCCAGGCACTGACGCAGCATCTACGTCGTTGTGAAACAGCCAGGGATAGGACGGCATGATGGATTCGGGAACCACATCGCGCGGGTTGTACAGGTGCGCGCGATGCCACTCGTCGCTGTAGCGCCCGCCCAGGCGAGCGAGATCAGGTCCAGTGCGCTTTGAGCCCCAGAGGAAGGGGTGCTCATAAACCGACTCACCCGCCACTGAGTAGTGACCGTAACGCTCGGTTTCGGAGCGCATGGGGCGCACCATCTGAGAGTGACAGACATGGCAGCCTTCGCGGATATAAATATCGCGTCCGCTCAACTCGACCGCATTGAGCGGGCGGAGCCCTGCGATCGGTTCCGTGGTCTGCTTCTGGAAGAACAGCGGCACAATCTCTACCAGGGCGCCGAAGCTGATCGCCACGATGATCAGCACGACCATCAAGCCAATATTTTTCTCTACTACGTCGTGATTCATGCCTCGGCTCCCACAGTGTTGACGGCAACTGCCGGTTTTTCCTCGCTACGAATAGTCTTCCAGACGTTCCAAGCCATCAGCAGCATGCCGAGCAGGAACAGGAAGCCACCGAACAGGCGGACAATATAGCCGGGATGACTGGCGACAACGGATTCCATAAAGCTGTAAGTCAGGCTACCGTCGGCGTTATAGGCGCGCCACATCAAGCCCTGAATAATGCCGTTCACCCACATAGAGGCGATGTACAACACTGTGCCGATGGTCGACAGCCAGAAGTGCGTGTTAATCATCGGGATGCTGAACATCTGCTTGCGGCCGAAGACCACCGGCGTCAGGTGGTACACCATGCCGATCGAAATCATTGCTACCCAGCCCAGTGCGCCAGAGTGCACGTGACCAATGGTCCAGTCGGTGTAATGCGACAGAGAGTTAACGGTCTTGATTGACATCATCGGCCCCTCGAAGGTCGACATGCCATAGAACGACAGCGACACAATCAGGAAGCGCAAAATCGGGTCAGTACGCAGCTTGTGCCAGGCGCCAGACAGCGTCATCACACCATTGATCATGCCACCCCAAGACGGCGCCAGCAGAATCAGCGACATCACCATACCCAGACTCTGTGTCCAGTCAGGCAGCGCGGTGTAATGCAGGTGGTGCGGACCGGCCCAGATGTACACGGAAATCAGTGCCCAGAAGTGAACGATCGACAGCCGATACGAGTACACCGGGCGCTCAGCCTGCTTGGGCACGAAGTAGTACATCATGCCCAAGAAGCCCGCGGTCAGGAAGAAGCCCACGGCGTTGTGCCCGTACCACCACTGAATCATGGCATCCACGGCACCAGAGTAGGCGGAGTAGGATTTAGTCAGCGACACCGGCACCGCCATGCTGTTAACGATATGCAGCACCGCAACCGTGACGATGAAAGCCCCGTAGAACCAGTTCGCCACATAGATGTGGTCGGTTTTGCGCTTCATGATGGTGCCGAAGAACAGCACCGCATACGCCACCCAGACAATGGTAATCAGAATATCAATCGGCCACTCCAACTCGGCGTATTCTTTGGTGCTGGTCATGCCCATCGGCAGGGTGATTGCCGCCAGCACAATAACCAGCTGCCAGCCCCAGAACACAAACCCCGCGAGGCGCGTCGACAACAGCGCAGTTTGACAGGTTCGCTGTACCACAAAGAGCGACGACCCCATGAGGGCACAGCCCCCAAAGGCAAAAATCACCGCATTCGTATGCAGTGGCCGCAGGCGGCCGAAGCTGAACCAGGGGGTGTCAAAGTTAAGCTGAGGCCACACCAGCTGTGCCGCAATCAGCACACCGACAGCCATGCCGACAATGCCCCACACCACGGTCATCACGGTAAATTGCCGCACGACTTTGTAGTTGTAGATTGGATGTTCTAGTGAAGACGCCATGACGATTCATGTTCCTCTAGAGTGGACGGCGCTCAAGATACGGTTTTTCATGCATATCTGAGGCGAGGTTTGAAAAAATGTGGCTAATTGTGCCAGCCTGCGGCGGCGAGGATGCTGACTCAGATCAACGAAAATCGGAACCGCTCTGCGACAATATGTCGCAGAAAATCTGAGCCTTCGCTCCTGCCTCCACCCACGCTATAACTCAATCACGCTAATCCGTGAAAACCGGGGTAATCCCCATATCCCAGAGGATGACAACACAGCCCATCAGCGCCATGAAAATCACCATGCAAATGGCCACAACGGCCGAGGCATACAGAAAGCCCCGATCCTCAGGAATTCCCATTACCAGTGGAATGCCGAGATAGAGCAGGTATACGGCCCACCCCAGCGCAGCAATACCCAGTGCCAGGTCTACCCAGAACACCGGGTAGAAACCCACCAGTCCGGCAATGAACAAGGGCGTTGCGGTGTAGCCCGCAACCACCATGCCCTTCATGATCGATGAATTTGCCCCGTAGGTTTCCGACATCCAGTTAATCGAGTAACCGATGATCGCGAGGGAAACCAACATCGCAAAGTAGAAAGCAATAACGATTTGCAGCGCACTCTGGTCAGTCAGGCGCACAATCTCGCCGTCGCCGACTGTCCAGCCGATCCTGCTGGCACCGTAGTACCACGCGATACAGGGTCCAGCAGCCAGAACAATGGGGTACAGCAGCTTCGATGCCAGCGAACTGTCACTGAGCTCTGACACCTTTTGCCACTGCTTGCGGGGACTGAACAGAAAACCGAAGGGATTGCTTATTATTGCGCTCACGGCCTAGTCTCTTTTCTGGTGGAAGGTTTAGTTCCAGAGTCTAGCCGGAGTTCAGGAGATTTGCTTGATTTGCGTCAAGCGGAAAACGTAAATCGACGTTAACTAGAGGTTTGCGACTGTTTTCAGCTTTTCCACATCAAGCTGACTGATTTCTTTGTTGTCGATTTTAACCAGTTCCTGCTTGGCGAAACGGCTCAGCACACGACTGACTGTTTCCACCGTCAAACCTAAAAAGCTGGCGATATCCGCTCTCGCCATCGGCAGACGGAACGCCGACGCCGACAACTGCCGACGCGCCTGACGCGCAGAAATGCTGACCAACAAGGAAGCGACCCGCTCATCGGCGGTATTCTTACTCAACAGGGTGATATGCCGCTGGTCATCGACAATCTCGCTGCTGAGCAGCTTGAAGAAATGCCGCTGCAGGTTGGGTAGCTGGCCACTGAGGTCTTCAATCTGCGCAAAGGGAATTTCACAAATAGCCGAGACTTCCAGCGCAACCGCCGAGCTGGCATAGCGGTTCTGACCAATACCGTCGAGCCCGACGACTTCGCCGGGGAAGTAAAAGCCGGTCACCTGCTCGTCACCCGCATCGGTAATGCTGTAGGTTTTCACCGCCCCCGAACGCACGGCATAGACCGAGGTGAAGACATCGCCTTCGCGGAACAGATGGTGGCTTTTCTGCAATGGACGACCGCGCTGAACAATATTGTCCAGACGCACAATCTCGTCACTTTCCAGAGCAAGGGGGAGGCAGATGCCACTCAACCGGCAATTATTACAACTTACTGCAGGATTGTGCGGGCAAGCTTTCGTTGCGTTGACGGGTTGCATGCGGCCTCCAGACGCTAAACGGCATAGTCAGACTGTCGCCATTGAACGCCTATCACCGCAAAGGGTCAAGTCTGCATCCGGCTATTTTACCCGATTAAAACGTCTCTCTGGCTAATGACTACAGCGTCTTGGAGTACGCGCCCTGATGCTGCTCCAGGCTTTGATCAAACAACATACAAATATTGCGCAACAATAAGCGACCACGATCGTTGATCCGCAGCTCATCCGGCATCAGCGTGACGACACCTTCTCGCTCCATCGCTTCCAACTCGGGAATCGCGTCGGCAAACTTGCGACGGAAAAACACATGAAAGCGGTCGTAGAGATCGACATAACTGAGGCGCAGATTACAGGCCAACTGCATAATCACATAACGCCGCAACAGATCCTCGGCGTTCAGGGTGAGTCCTTTTGCCACCGGCAGTTGCCCGGCATCAATGGCCGCGTAGTACTCCTCCAGAGATTTATGGTTTTGCGCATAGCAGCGCCCCAGAGAACTGATCGCTGACACGCCCATCCCAATCACATCCGGAGAACGACAGGTGGAGTAGCCCTGAAAATTCCGCTGTAAACGCCCTTCCTGCTGAAATTTGGCGAGTTCGTCTTCTGGTTTCACAAAGTGGTCCATGCCGATATTGATATAACCGGCTTCGCTGAGGCGCTGTTCGGCCAGCAGGAATATCGACAGCTTCTCTTCGCTGTTCGGCATCGGGTGGCGATCCATCGACTTCTGCCACTTAAACCGCTGAGGCAAATGAGCGTAGTGATAAAGGGCGATGCGCTCGGGCGACAAGGCAATGACATCGTCCAGCGTCCGCGAGAAGGTCTCCAGCGTCTGCCGCGGCAGGCCGTAAATCAAATCCATACTCACCGAGCGGAAATTGTAGCGGCGGGCGGCACCCATCAGACGGGCGATCATATCCGTGCTCTGTACGCGATTAATCGCCTCCTGCACCCGCAGATCAGTGTCCTGAATGCCCATGCTGATGCGATTGAACCCCAAGCCCTTTAACAGGGCGAGATAGTCCTCATCGACCGAGCGCGGATCGAGTTCGATGGAGAACTCCCGCTCACTGCCGTCATCAAGATTGAAGTGCGTGGCCAGGGAGTGCACCAGTTCCGTCATCTCGGCCTTGTCCAGATAATTGGGCGTGCCGCCGCCCAAATGCAGCTGGGTAACTCGGCGCCCCGGCCCCAATCTGTCAGAGAGCATTTCAAGCTCTTTATGCAGATGATCCAGGTAACGCCGACTGGCATTGGGGTCGCGTGTAATCACTTTGTTGCAGGCGCAGTAATAGCAAAGGCTGTGACAGAACGGCACGTGCACATACAGAGACAGCGGCGACGGGCTGCGTCGCGCCTCTTTCAAAAAAGCATCGTAGTCCGCCACACCGAAGTCGTCGCGAAAATTCAGCGCTGTGGGATAAGAGGTGTACCGCGGCCCCTGCACCGCATAACGGCGCACCAGCTCACCGGCATCGTGCATGCTTTCAGCTAACGCAACAGACATCTCACACTCCTGGCGCCCTGAGCGCCGACATCATTATTAGTGAACAAAGGCGCCGTCAAAGGCGGGACGCTGCAACGGCAACGCGGCGAGATAGGCATCGCGCTCGGCGAGGCGGTCTTCGCCGACCTCAACCGTAATCGCCTGCTGGATTTCCTCCCAGTCAGCCGGGGTAAAAAGCTGATCGGCAACCGAAAAAATGCTGCGCTCTTCATGAATATGGGAAATCTGTCGGCTGTGATAGTGGCGCGCCAGGCGCACAAGACTCGGGCGCAGTGTCTGCTCGCCCATGCGCAACTCGGCAAAAATCAGCGACAGCTGTTCGCTCAGCGCTTCGAGCATGCTGTGGTCGCGCATCACATTGTTCAGGGCGTAGTGATTAATGCCCAGTTTGGAGTGAAGCTGGCGAAATACCACATGCTCCACCGGATGGTGCCAGGCTTCGGGAAAGGTCTGGATGTAATCCAAGCCGTTCAAAATGGTATCCAGATTGGCGGGAGTGACGTGCATGCCGGAAAAGCGTTCGATCTCGTGAATCAACTCGTAAAGCATCCGTTGCATTCGCTGATGATCGGCCTCGAGCTGCTGAAAAATACTGTGCATGCCATACACTCCCATGGGTTGATGCTCAGCACTGTAACGCCAGCGCCGGACCAGCCGCTTGACCTGAATCAAGCGGCGACCGCATTGGAAGATAGGGGTATTACCGGATAGGACGAGAAAACGGCGAGCAAGAAAACATCGGCCGGGCGTCATTGCCCGACCGGTCGGCATCAGCCCTGTTTGGGGCCGCCGTTTTCACCCAGCCAGCGGGAACCGCCGATGGTGTCAGAAAACGGGGTGAACGCGTCAGCATCCAGAGCCCCTTCGAGAGTCAGGCGGCGATCCAGAAAGATCGGTGACCACAGCCAGGCCTCGGGCTCACTGCGCACCGGCAGCTCGCTGGCGAGCGGGTCCCAGGGACTCGGATTGAGCGTCAGCTGCCCCTGCAGCTTCTCGATCTGCGCCGTGCCGTATTTGGAGTACACGCGCACCACGTGCGGCGGAAAATCCCAGGTCACGTTCTCTGCCGTCGAGTCCACGCCTCTCAGCTGTTTAATCCACCACTCATTGGTTTCAAACTCCGGCGGAATTTCACCCGGCCCGGTCACCTGTCCTTTGAACTCCAGAAAGGTGTAGCCCCGGTGAGTGACTTTTGCGGAGATAAAATCCATCAGCCGATAATACTGGGTTTCCGCATAGTACTTCGGCTGTCCCCAGCGTTCCTGGCTGATGTAGATAGCGGCTTCCTGATCGATGGCAATGCCAAGTGTGTACTCGCCCTCAATGCCGTTGTACTCGGCATCGACATTCACCACGCAACCGTACTCGGGCTCATTGAGCACCGGAAAATTGTAGATGGTAATGGTGACGCCCGGCTGCTTGCCGGGATTAATGCCCGGCGGCAGCAGCTTGGCAATGCTGGCGGGGTCGCTCATGTAGCGAATCTTCAACATAGGCCAGTTGAGGATATCTCCCGGCTTTCCCATGATAGCGCTTGTCTCACTCATTATTATCCCTCTTATTGTGTTGGAACGATGCTCAAGGCGCGCAGCACCCGCCGCCGCTTATGCGGCGTAGAACTGATCAAACCATTTACGGTAACGGGCAATCGGACCATCGCCGTCGCAGAGTGTGGGCTCTTCGAGATACACCTTGTTCTCCCAGATCGGAATGTCCTGACCGACCTGCCGCACAATTTCGTCGCGGAACGCATTGGCGTAGAGCGTGTGCTCTGAGGTTTGCTGTTTGGGCATGCTGAAGCTAAAGCGCATGTGGATATTCTGATCGTCAATCGGCGTGATGGTCCCCATCATCACAATGTCGAACATCCGCGAGAATTTCTGAAAGGTCTGACCCGGCCCAAAGGAATAAGTCTCCAACCGCCCCTGGTCATAGTTTTCACCGCTCAGGTCGACATTGCCCTGCTCGTCGATGGCGTGCTGCTGACTGTCCATGATGGTCCAGCGTCGATAGCCCTCAATCGTCACCTTGCCGTCAGGCATTTCCGGCGAACCATGCACTGTGACAAAGTGCGCGATATCCACCGCATTCTCGCCGGTTTCCTGAATGATGGAATTGATCTGCCAGTCGTAGGTGTCCATGGGCGTCCACTCGTCAGAGTGCAACTCGGCGTGGCGCTCCACTTCCCACATCGGCGCGGCACCCTCGGGGTGGTACCAGGCCCAGATCATCTGATTGACCTCAACCACCGGGTAGCGGCCAATGGCCTGCTTATCGACCACCTTAGGCGGCATATTCTTGGCATAGGGCACCTTAGTACAGAAGCCGCGGCCATCGAACTCCCAGGCGTGAAAGGGACAGGCGATGCTCTCGCCATGGACTTCGCCACCGTGCCCGAGGTGGGCACCAAGGTGGGGGCAGTGGGCATCGAGGATCACTGCCTCACCCGACTCAGTGCGAAACAGCACCAGATCTCGACCAAAGTAGGTCAGGGGTTTCACATCCTTCGGCGCCAGATCCTTGCTGTATTCAATGGCAAACCAGCCGCACGGGATGGGCTTGTTATATCTATTATTCATGCTCCCTCCGAACCCTTATTCAAAAAAGGTAACTACGTTGTAAAAAAACTATATGGTTTACTTATTCGGGTCAAGAGGGCAGCGCTTAATTGCGGAAAGAAAGCGCTGGGGAGATCACATCGGGGAGAAGAAGGGGAAAAGCTCAGTCGTTGCGCAGCATGCTGGAAACAATAAACGCCCACAGTTCGCGGTAGCGGGATGGAGAGTCATACTCGGTGTCATGCACCCAGTTCAAGGTGATGGCGTTCAGCATTCCCACCGTCACTTCCGCACAAAACGCCGTACTCAGCTCCGGCTTCAGCACCTCGCGATGGTGTTCGTAAAAGCGCAGGAAAATACTGTTGATAAAGGCGAGCTGCCCCGCCCCCTCATGAATATTCGCCGCCAGTGCGCCCACCGAGAAGGCGATCAGCTCCCGCTCAACCCCACCGGCGCGCTGTTCACGGCGAATAAAGACATTGATCATGTCTTCAAGCTGTTCAGCGAAGGGCTTGCCGCTTTCAATGACCTCATCAATCAGCTTATCGGTGCCGCGCAGCAACTCCTCCTGACACAGCTCACTGATCAGTTCATTTTTGGTCGCGTAGTAGTTGTAGAAGGTTTTTTTCGCGATATCGACACAGTCGCAGATCGCATCAATTGTCAGCCCTTCAACGCCGTGTCGACCAATCAGCCGAAGGCTTTCCGCGCGAATCGCTTCTCTTACCGCTTTCTTCTTCCGCTCGCGACGCCCAAGTTGACTTACCGGCACCGGCTTCTCCTTATTCTTCGCCAAAGCGCCGGATAGTAGCGCATGATCGGCGAGCACGTCACCGTCTGCCATTATGACGTGCCCCCGGTGCGTTTACAGAACATTCGGCGGCGTGGGCGTCGTGCCCTCCAAAATACTCTGGGTACGCGCAACAAATGCGGCACGGGACTTCTCGGACATTGGCGAAATCCAGAACTTCTCGGCGCGGATGCCGTTCAGCGCAAACGCCGCCACCTCCTCGGGTTCGGTGGTCTTCAGCTCCATGTCGTACTGCGCCATGATGGCTTTCATGTCGTCGACCGAATGAATGCCCGAATCCGGTTTATTCGGATCGACCGGCAAATCCTGCGGGCGATTGCGCTCGGAATTGAAAATACCGGTGTTCACCACATTCGGGCCGGGAAACAGGGCGTTGACCTTTACCGGTGATTGCTGCGCCTGCAGTTGGTAGTGCAGATTCTCGGTAATCGCCTGAACAGCCGCTTTCGTGGCGGTGTAGATAGGCGTATCCGGCAACACCAGAAATGCCCCGTTGCCGGAACCGGTCACCACAAAATGCGCCTCTTCGCCCTGCTCAACCAGCTTCGGTAAAAAGGCGTTAATGGTGTGGATCAGGCCCCAGGTATTCACCCGAAAGCCCCACTCCCAGTCGTTGAGGTTGTAGTCCCACATATTGCCGCCTTCGCCGGTGCCGACACCGGCATTGGCAAAGACCAGGTGAACAGCGCCGAATTTTTTCCAGGCGGCCTCGGCCAGGGCCTGCATCGATGCCGGGTCGGTCACATCGGCGCGCTGCCCCAGGCACTCGCAACCCATTTCTGTCAGTTCTGCCACACCGCGCTCAAGCGCCTGCGCCTCAATGTCTGCAATCACGACTTTGGCGCCCTCATTGGCCAGCGCCAGTGCCAGTGCGCGCCCGACACCACTGGCGCCGCCGGTGATCACCGCCACCTTGTTATTGAACTCCTGCATGACAACTCCTCGATCTATTTAGGCTTATTATTTCGAACAGCGGATTGAAGCGTTTCGGCAACTACAAAAATCTCACTTGAGAATAAAGATACACGGTAGTATCTTTTTTGCAAACCGGTATTGCAGAGCGCAGGCCCGGCTGCGCGCCAACAATAATGACAAGGAGCAAAGCAATGCTGCAGGAAGAACAACAGAGCCAACTGCCGCCCATTGAAACCCTGTTCAATCCGAATTCCATGGAGTACGCGCTGGATCCGGGACCGCAGTGTCAGGCGCTCTCGGAACGTGGCCGGCTGGTCTGGTATGCGCCGTGGATGTGCTGGATCATGACCCGTATGCCCGACATCATGGAGTGCTGGAAACAGGAGTACCTGAGTTCCGACTTCTACGATTGGGAATTCGCTCCGCCGCGCCCCACCGAAGAAAGCTGGACCAACTTTGAAAAAGCACTGGTGGGCCACAGTCTGCTGGCGGACCCTGACCACCATCGCCTGATTCGCAAAATCACCTCACCGGCGTTTTCACGGAACGTCGTCGATAACATCAACCGCCGGATTGAGCCCGACATACAGCGCCTGTTTAAGGAACTGGGCGACGTGGAAGAGTTCGACTACATCGAACAGGTCGCCAAGCACATTCCGTTTATTTCCATTACCCGCATGGTCGGCATTCCCGAAAAATACTGGCCGCAAATCAAACAGACCGTGCTCACTTTTACCGAGACCTGGAATCCCACGATTTCGGAAGAGCGCCGCGCCAAGGCGCAGGAAGACAGCAACCGTGCCATCGACATCCTGCTTGAGGTGATTGCCGAGCGCCGCGCCTCCCCCGGCGGCGAGGAAGATTTTCTCAGCGCCCTGTTGAAAGTCGAGGCCGAAAACGACGATTTCGACGAGTGGGATATTGTGACCCTGATCCTCGCCCTGATCGGCGCCGGTGCCGACACCACGCTGGTCGCACAACAGTGGTCGGCCTACGCCCTGCTCACTAACCCGGATCAGGTGCCGCTGGCGCTTGAATCGACGGCCGCATTCTCTAACGCCTTCAGTGAGATCATGCGCTGGGCTGCCAACTCCAAAATGGGCTTTGCCCGCTATATCCCCGAAGACCGAGAGCTATTGGGCCAACAGGTGAAGAAGGGGCAAATGGTATTGATGATGCCGCACCTGAAGGATCACGATCCCAACTTCTTCGACAAGCCTAACGATCTGGATGTGCGCCGCCACTTCGATCCCGATGTGCTGTTCGGCTACGGCCCGCGCTATTGCATCGGTGCAGCACTTGCCAAGCACCAGCTCTATCTGAGCATGAGCGAATTGTTCAAACGCTTCCCCAATGCCAGTCTGGCGGAGGAACCCGAGCGCGACCTGGAAGACCACAACAGCATCACCTTCAAGTCACTACGGGTGAAAACCGGCCTGTAAGCCCCGCGGCGGCTTCTGCCGCCGCCAAATCATGACAGCCCCCAGCACACGCGCTATGCTGTGACCTTTCCCCGCAGGAACCCCCATGAGTCCAGCGCCACGCGGCACAGTTATTGTTGCCCTGATCCCACTGTTACTCGTTCTGCTGTTGCTTGGCATTAACGTCGCCCTGTACGGCGACGCCGGGATTGAGGGCGCCAACCAGCTCGCCCTGCTATTGGGCGGCGGCCTCGCCGCGCTGATCGGTCTGCGCCGGGGCCTGCACTGGCGCGAGCTTCAAGAGGGAATGCTCAAAGTCGTCGGTGTGGCTATTGTGCCGATGATGATGTTGCTGCTGATCGGCGCGCTGTCGAGCACCTGGACCGTCGCGGGCATCGTGCCCACGCTGATTTACTACGGCCTGCAATTGGCCGATCCGGCGTGGTTCTATGCGGGCGTGGCCGTTGTCTGTGCCATCGTCTCTACCGCCATCGGCAGCTCATGGACGACCGCCGCCACCCTCGGCATTGCCATGATGGCCACCGGTGCGGGACTGGGCATGAGTGAAACCATCACCGCCGGGGCCGTTATTTCCGGTGCCTATTTCGGCGACAAGCTGTCGCCACTGTCAGACACCACCAACCTCGCCGCGGGCGTCTGCGGTGTCGAGCTGTTCAGCCATGTGCGCTACCTGGCACTGACCACCCTGCCCTCCTTTGCCATCGCCCTGCTGCTCTTCCTCGCCATTGGCCTGCAACACAGTGGCAATGGCGCCATCGTGCAGGCCGACATCATGCTCAAGGCCCTCACCCACAGCATGGTGATTTCCGGCTGGCTGTTGCTGGCCCCGTTGCTGGTTGTAATTCTTATCGTTCGCCGCGTCCCGGCCCTGCCAGTGATGTTTATCGCCACCTTGCTGGGCAGCCTGCTGTCTGCGCTGGTGCAGCCCGATATTGTTCAGCAGATCGGCGGCAGTGACGACTGGCTGGGAATGTATCGAGGACTGGTGCAGACGATTGTTGGCGACAGCCAGATTGAAACCGGCCATGAATTCAGCAATGAACTGCTCAGCAGCAGCGGCATGGCAGGGATGCTCAATACAATCTGGCTGATACTCTGCGCCGTGGTTTTCGGCGGTCTGATGGAGGCCTCTGGCCTGCTGGGGGATATCACCTCCGCACTGAAACGCGTGGCACGTAACCGCACGGCGCTGGTTGCGACCACAGCGGGCAGTTGCGGCATTCTCAATCTGACCGCCGCCGAACAGTACCTGACGATTCTGATCAGTGGGCGCATGTACGGCGATCTGTACCGGCAGCACGGACTCAGTCCGCGCAATCTCAGCCGCACGCTCGAAGACGCCGGTACAGCCACATCGGTTCTGGTTCCCTGGAATACCTGCGGCGCGTTTCACGCTACCGCCTTAGGCGTCGCCACCCTCAGCTACCTGCCCTTCTGCTTCTTCAATCTGATCAGCCCGCTGATGTCGATGCTCTACATGCGCTTCAACATCGCTATTGAGGAATACCCCGCGCCTCAGGAAAGTGACGCGCATAGATAGGTGAACACCACTCCGTCGCAGCATTGCCAATGGACGGTGAATCGCTGCCCGCAACGCTCGGGATGCTGACAGCGCAGCAACTCCAGCTCCATGCATTGCTGCTCGGGCAAAAAGCGCTTCAAGCCCACGTCGAGAAAATCGACATAGTGCCGGAGTGCCGGGAACAGCGCTTTGTAGAGACTTTCTTTTGCCGAAAACAGAATACTGATGGCCTCGGCCTCCGGCATACCGCTCTCTCTAAGCAATCGTCGCTCAGAAAGATGGCCGACCAGCCCCGCTACCTCGCGACAAACCTCCGGCCTCATCACCCTCTCCAGGTCGATACCGGGAAAGCCCTCCCGGCTGACTACGCACAAGGCGTGATCCCCGTGGTGACTGATCGCGCCCTGTAATCCCGGCGGCCACAGCACTTCTCCGGAGGCGCCGCGCATGGGTGCGACCTCGTCGGCCCCGGCCATCGCCAGTGCCTGACGCGCGGCACAGCGCCCCGCCAGGTAATCGGCACAGCGCGAGTCCTTCGCGCCCGCCAGCTTGGCAGGCATGGCTATATCCAGCAGTTCGAACAGTGCCGGTCGGTAATGGTTTACGTCGAACTGGCAAATCACCGCCTGCTGAGCCGTGCCCGGCAGATCGAGCAATGAAAACCTTTTCAGGAAAGGATCGTAGGGAAGACGCGATGGAGTGTCGGTGTTCGCCAGCGCGCTCAGCATGCCCTGCTAAGCGGCCGAGCCGGCGAGTTGAAAGTCGGGCATACCCGGCAACAACTGCCAGCGCTGTAGCTGGGCAATAGCCTCATCGACGCCGTCTTCAGCGCGGATGCGCTGCCCCAACTCCGCCGCCTTATCCTGACAAGACGCGGTCAGCGCGTAACGCAGGGCTTCCGTGGCCGAATCCACACTCAGGGTCTTTCGAGTAACGGCAGCGGGCGCCGCGCCGAGGCTGGCAAGCCGCCAGGCCCAGAACGGCTGATCGCCGAAAAAGGGCATCACCACCGATGGCACACCCGCCTTCGCTGCAGCCGCGGTAGTGCCCGCGCCGCCGTGGTGGACCGCCGCCGCCACACGGGGAAACAGCCAGTCATGAGGCGCCGCACTCAGGCAGAATATCTGCGCGTCATCGACGGCCGTGAGGCCTCCCCAGCCCGTGGCAAAAATGCCGCGCTGTCCGGTATTACGCAAGGCCTGGCGCCAGATATCGCTGAGCCGCTGCGCATCGCCCCCCAGCATGCTGCCAAAACCGACATAGACCGGCTTCGGCCCGGCAGCGAGGAATTCACTCAGGGCGAGGGGCGGTTGCCAGCGCTCGCCTTCATCCAAAAACCAGTTACCCGCCACCTTGACGTTCTCAGGCCAATGGGGAGACGGCGGAATCAGGCTCGGGCTGAAACCATACAGCACCCGGTGGGGCAGTTTGCGCCGGTAAAACGGCCCGTACCACGGCAGCGGAGGCAGCTTGAGCTGCTCGCGAACCGCGGCATATGCGGGCGCCATCATTTGCCAGGTCAGTACCCGACAAGCGTGATAGAGCCCCTGATTAATCACGCCGGGTCGCGGCCGCTGAGGCGGCGGCAACATCATCGGCGGAATGTCCGGACAGGGGCTCACCGGCTGTAGATGGGTTTCTACCATCGGAATATCAAAGCGTTCTGCCAGTGCCGATGCCAGCGCAGCGACCATGCCGTTGCCCATCAGCAAGCTGGCACCCCGCGCCGCGCTCATCGCCTGCTCGGGCCAGTCTGCCGACATGGCCTTGAGTTCCCGGCGGGCCGTTTTCAGCAGTGCCAGGGGGTTCAAGCCGCGCTGCAGCACTTCCGGATCTCTGGCCATCACTTCGAGAAAGTCGGCGGTCAGCGGCGCGTAATCCAATCCGCTGTCGCGCACCAATGCCTCACAGCTTTTACCGGTGGCGATGCACACCCGGTGACCCTTTGCCTGCAGACCAAGACCCAGTGCCACAAAGGGGCGTACATCGCCCTGCGTACCGATAGAAAAAATGCAGATATTCACGAGGCCTCCCGCAGGCCACTCAGCAATGCCGCGGCAATCTGCGGACCAATTTCAGCCAGCGGTCCGGCCTCCAGCATCGCCTGGTGATGACAATTCACCGGATGTACATGCAGGCCTGCCACCTTGTCGTGCCACACGCTCGGACAATGCTGAATGCTTTCGGAACGCGCTGTATCCAGTGCCTGAAAGAAGTGCATGGGCACATCCACCGCGCCCGGTGCAAAACCTTGCAGCAGCGACAGGTTATTCGCAATCACCGCCGCCACATCTTCCAACAGGTTGCTGTGCTGATCCTGCAAGCCTTTGACGATATCCATATTCAGCACATCGTACTCCCGGCACAGGAAGTCGCTCATCTCTGCCATGGAGGCCGGCGCACGCGCGGCGTCCAGGCCGAGGAAATCGACAATACCCAGCGCGACCTCCGCTTCACTGGCACCGTTTTCCAACTTGAAGGGGTAGGCATCGAGTACCCCCAGGAAACCGACCGACTCACCACTGTCGCGAAGTTGACGCGCCATTTCCTGCGCCACAATACCGCCCATGGACCAGCCCAACAGGCGGTAGGGGCCACTGGGCTGAATCTGGCGAAGCTGGAAAATATAGTCGGCGGCCACTTCTTCAATGCTGCCGGGCAGCTCTGCCTGTCCGTCCAATCCCCGCGACTGCAAACCATACAGCGCCGTGTCTTTGCCCAGGTACTGCCCCAGACCGGCAAAGCCCCAGCTCAGCCCCAGCACCGGGTGAATACAGAACAGTGGCTCCCCTTCATGGCGGGCGGCAGCCGTATTGAGGGTCTGGCAGCAAGCCAGCGGGTCCAGTTGCGAACCCCGTTGCAGGTGTTCGGCCAGTTCTGCAATGGTGGTGGCCTCAAACGCCGCTGCCAGTGGCACATCGCGCCCCAACAGCAGGCGCAGACGAGCAACCATCCGCGCGGCGGTGAGCGAATCGGCGCCCAGATCGAAGAAGCTGTCGTGCACACCAATGCGATCCAGCTGGAAAATCTCGCACCACAGCTCCGCAAGCTTTTCCTCCAGCGGTGTGCGTGGCGCCGTGTACTCGCTCAGACACTGCCAATGGGGCTCGGGTAAGGCCTTGCGATCGAGCTTGCCATTAACATTCAGCGGCAGGTCGCTCACCAGTTCGTAGTGCGACGGCAACATGTAGTCAGGCAGGCTGGTCTCGATCTGCAAGCGCAAGGCTGAGGCCTGCAACGCTTCACTGTCGGCATCAAAACCCTCTTCGGGAAGCAGATAGGCCACCAGTCTCGGCTGCCCGGCCGGATCTTTACGCAGGGCAACAGCGGCCCGACGCACTCCGACACAACGCAGCAGATGGGTTTCGATTTCTTCTGTTTCCACCCGGAAGCCACGGATTTTAATCTGGAAGTCGTTGCGTCCGAGGTATTCCAATACCCCGTCGCGTCGCCAGCGAGCCTGATCGCCGGTTTTGTACAGGCGCCCCTCGCCGTAGGGATTGTCGACAAAGCGCTCAGCCGTCAAATCAGGACGGTTGTGATAGCCCAGTGCCACACCGGCACCACCAATATACAACTCGCCGGGCACACCGGGCGGCAGCAGTGCCATCTTCTCGTCCAACACATAGACCTGTGTGTTGGCGATAGGTCGGCCGATAGGCGGCGCACTGTTGCCGATCTTGTCGAGAATCATCATCGTCGACCAGATCGTGGTCTCGGTGGGGCCGTAGAGATTAACCAGTGGTTGACCGAGTCGGCGCATACGGTGAGCCAGCTCGGTGGGAAGCGCCTCGCCACCCACCAGCGGACGAATCCCCTGCAGCACATCACCGTGCTCTTCCAGCAGCGCCTGCCAGTGTGAAGGGGTGGCCTGCAGAGTGGTAATGCCCTGCTCGGCAATCACCGCTGCCAGCGCCGCCGGATCGCGGGCAATATCGCGACTGGCAATGTGCACACGTGCGCCAGCCAGCATGGGCAGGAACAGCTCCAGCACCGCAATATCAAAGGACACCGTGGTGAGCGCCAGCAAGCTGTCGTCCGGCGTCAGCGACAGGGATTGCTGCATTGCCAGCAGGAAGTTCTGCAGCCCCAGGTGAGGCACCACAACACCTTTGGGACGCCCCGTCGAACCGGAGGTATAAATAATATAGGCGGGCATATCACCGGCAATCGCAACATCCGGCAATGCCCTGGCAGGGTAATCACTCAGCGTCAGCGATTCCCACAACAGACAGGGAACGCCCGTGTCTGGCAGGCTCTGCTGGCAGTCCTTGTTGCTCAGAATCAGGTCTGGCCGCGCATCCTCAAGAATCATCGCCACCCGCTCGGCGGGGGTGCCGGGGTCCAGTGGCAAATACGCCGCCCCGCTTTTCAGAATGGCCAGCAGCGCTGTCGGCAAGCAATTTTCTCGGGGCAAGGCAACGGCGACGACCTTGCCCGGACCAATACCGCGTTCGCGCAGTAGCTGACACAGCGGGTTTACCTGATCCGCCAGCTCACGATAGCTCATTACCGCCGAAGCATCGCTGAGAACCGGGCGATCGGCAAAGTGAGCGACACTTTGCTCGAACAACCCCGGCCAGAAGGCTGCAGGCAACGGCGACTCGGTGTTGTTCCAAGCCTGCAACTGGCTGCGACGCTCATCCGCCGACAACAGATCGAAGTCACCAATAGGGCTGTTCGGCGCCTGAATCATGGCCTCGACCAGACGACCGAGGCGGTCGCGATGCTCATCCAGTTCCAACTGGCTGTACAGCGCCGGGTTGGCATCGATAACGATGTGCAGCCCCTGCTTTTCGCCACGATCAAAGACAAACACGGTCATGTCTTCAACCGTGCCATTGGAGAGGTTGTGAATACTGCAATGGTGGCCGCCGAAGCCAAAGTCATAATCAAAGGGCTCGATATTCACGCCCATCCAGGAAATCTGCTGGCCGCTGCCCAGCAGACCGAGATCGCGCCGCAGCTCTTCGTAGCGATACTGCTGATGGCGCAGCGCGCTGCGCACGACCTTGGCCGTCTGCCCCAGCAACTCGACAAGACTCTGCTCATCGCCCATCGCCAAGCGAATCGCCACGGCATTCGCCATCATCGACGGAATGCTGCGCAGACGACGATTCACCCTTGCCGTCACCGGCATACCGAAGACCAGATCCTGTTGACCACTCATTCGGTAGGTATACGCCGCCAGCATGCTGATCAACAGCTGCGGCACACTTCCCCCGGCCTGCTGTGCGATGTCACGCAACTGAGCAGAGCGCTCCAGCGACAGGACCAGCGCACTGCGACGCAGGCCGCCGCTGCGCGGAGCACTGCGCTGCGACAGGGAAATGGCATCGGGCAGGCCGGCCAGTTGAGACTTCCAATAGTCGCGATCGCGCTCAATACGCGATGACTCCCGGTAGGCCTTTTCTTCTTCCAACTGCTGCACTAACGGCAGAAACGGGCTTTCTCCGATGTCGCCGCCATCGAGCAGGCCGTTATAGATATCCGCCAGACGACGGGCCAACAAACCGCCGCCAAAGCCGTCCAAGGTGATGTGATGACAGCGCTGATACCAGAAATAACGCTGTTCAGATAACTTGATCAGTACGCCCAGCCAAAGGGCTTCTCGCTCCAGGTCTACGGGACGCGAGACTTCATCATTCATCCAGCGCAGAGCGTGCGCCTCGGCATCGTCTTCGGCGCTGAAATCGAGGAAAGGGAATTCACCCGGATACTGTTCATTGACTAACTGGCGCGCACCCTCTGCGGTCTCCACAATCTGCACGCGGGTGGATTCCGCTTCTTTCGTGAGCAGCTGACTGGCTTTCAGAAACGTCGGCACATCGACGTCACCGCCAATATCCACATATTCAGCCAGCTTGTAGACCGCATCGCTGGGGCCGATTTTCTCACCCATCCACATGCCGCGTTGAGCACTTGCGATGGGTAGCAGTCGATTAAATGCCTCGTCATCCGATGGCGTAGTGCCTGGACGGCGGAAGGGTTCGGTGTTCAGCGGAGCAGGTCTTTCCCGTTTGCTCTGCGGCTTGTTGTAGTCCGTTTGTTGGGGCGGCGGCTGTTCCATCGTAGTCGTCTCTCGGCTAGGCAAATTTTTAAACAGACGAACTCTTCTCACGGCAAGCGGGAGTTCTTGGTCTGCGAAGTTTCTTATTATTGAGAAGGAACAGCGCGTGGCGTCGGCTTGGCTGTTCGTTAGGTCGATAATAGAGAGATAGGCGATTGGACAGGCGTGATACACATCACAGAGAAAACATGAAAATACGAATTTTCCCTTATTTTTCAATGCATTACTACACACTTACACCGAACTGTGACACACACAATAATGTAGAAATGTGTTGTAGTGGCGAGCAGAGGAACACCTTCCTCAAGGGAATCAATAAGTTATAACAAGAAGCAATATCATTACCAGAAGAGTCGCGGCGGACAGGCAAAATGCTGACAGCAACGTCAAGAAAATAGACAAAAGGGTGACTGAAGAAAGAAGCCTATCAGGCTGGCTTGGCGGCGCGCATTGCCTTATCAACCTGCCTGTTCAAGGATGCCTCATACGCCTTCAGAATCGGGTGCACTGAATGCCGGGGCTTCGCCGCACGCAAGCCCAACTCGTCGACATTGCGCAGGGATAAGTCCAGAAACTCCGCCAGCGCCGTCATTGTCTCGCCGGGGTTTTGCACCAGCTGTGCGTAGTCCACCTCTACGGCCTGATTGCCCGGCATCGCTGCCAGTTGTTGGCGATAACTGACGACTTCCCTGGCCACGTGTCTGGCCAGCATGGGCCGAGCGAGCAGCGCTATCGCCCGTTCTCCCAGCACTGCTCGCAGACCACGCATCAACAACCAAATCAGGTAGCCCTTGCGATATCCCTTACGACCATTGCCTGTATCCAGCAGCATTTCCAAGTAGTGTTGAGGACCGTCGAGGTAGGCGAGAAATGCATTGAGCATGCTGTTTAACACCGCAATCGGTTCGCGACTGATGTAAATGAACCGGGCTTGCTCATAGCGCCCGGCAATCCAGCGCGCATTCGCGGTATCCCAAGGGTTTTTGAGCAATACCGCTTCGCTGTCGGGTTCCAGGGCCAACAGCTTGCGGCACATTTCCTCAAACAGTGGCGCGGTATCGTCACTAAGTTTGAAACTGCCTCCCAATCGACGCAGCAGAAAACCGTACTCTTCCACCTCATCGGCCGCGACCGGCACGCTGTCAATTTTGCGGTCGCGAATTCCCAGTGCCGCAAAACAGGCATCCAGTTTCCGCTGGTCCACGTCTGCTTGTCCGTCTCTTGCGTTGCAGAGCAAGCGCCGATAGTAAAAAAGTCGGTAGAGGCTTAGCTGGGAAAGCGGGAAAGCACGGGCCACACTGTCGTAGAGAAAAGTGGTGCCAGATCGGTGCAGGCCCATGATAAATACGGGCCGTACAGGCAAGCTGGCCAGCGGCGCAATCAGCTCACGATCTTCGTCACTGCGGGGAAAATCGGGATCGACGGGGTATTGCACAAACTCCTCCAGAGCGAGCAAGATGACTGGGCAGCACACTCTAGCGGATTAACGCATAAAAAATACCTACCCAGTCGCCGTTTTATGGCGAGAGCGGCAGCTAGCGACAACTACAACTCTCCCGCACGGCGCAGCAGGTGATAGTAAATCCTTACCGCCTGCACATAACTGGCTTGTGATACCCGCTCATCAGTACCGTGAATCCCACGCATTTCTTCGGGACCGATTTCAAACCCCACAAAACGGTAGCTATTCTCAGCGACCGCCTCGTAATGACGCGCATCCGTCGCCGCCACGACTAAACGCGGCGCCACAATGGCCTCCGGGGCAATTTGTGAAACCAGTTCACCCAGCACACGGAAGCCTGCAGAATCGGGTGAAGCCACTTTGGACGGGTTGCTGCCAAAGCCGCCATAGGGGCGAATGCTCACTCGAGGGTCATCAACAATTGCGGTCACCGCCTTGATCACCGACTCTACCGTATCGCCCGGTAGAATACGGAAGTTGACGACGGCACTGGCCTTAATCGGCAACACATTATCCTGCACGCTGCCCTGCAGCATGGTGACGGCCGTTGTGGTGCGCAGCCCCGCATTAATCGCCGGCTCTGCAGCCAACTGCCGCTCCAGCAGCGGGCCGAACAACCAGGTATTGGCAAATAACAGGCGCTGATAAAACGGGATGGCATCGCCGAGATAGCGGATAAAATCCACCGTATAGTCCAGGGTCGCTGGCAGCGGATTGGCTTCCAGGCGAGCAACAGCCGCCGCAATCACACCCGCCGCCGTTTGTGGCGGCGGCATGGACGAATGTCCACCACCGCCAGACGCGCTGAACTCGAGACTGAGAAAGCCTTTTTCTGCCGGACCAATCAGGGCAAGCGGTTCATCGACACCGGGCAACATCCCCTTGGCAATCGCCCCGCCCTCATCCAGCAAAAACGCCAGGGAGATGCCACGTTCACCCAACCAGGCAGCCATGGCTTTGGCGCCCTCGCCTCCGACTTCTTCGTCAGCACCGAAGCCAAGATAGATATCGCGAGGGGGCACAAAACCTTCGCCCAGCAAACGCTCGGCAGACTCCAGTATCCCCATCAGACTGGCTTTGTCATCCAGCGCCCCACGGCCCCAGATATAGCCGTCAACCAGCGTGCCGCTGAACGGCGGGTAGCTCCAGTCCTCTTCCGTACCGGGAATCACTGGCACAACGTCCTGATGCGCAATCAGCATAATCGGCTTGGCAGCCGAATCAGCGCCCGCCCAATGCAGCAGCAGGCTGTTACCAAAACGCTGTACCGAGAGTGTTTCAAACACCTGCGGGAAACGCTGGCGTAGAAAGTCGTGGAAATCAGCAAACGCCTGTTGATCAACTTTTTGGGGATCGTCATAGGAAATGGTGGGGTAGCGCAGGGCTGCCGCGAGCCCGTCAACAAGCGGCTCAGCCTGCCACTCGACCTCTACCAGTGAATTCCCTACCGCCTGTTCTGGCGGCACAAATTGCAGCGTTCTTACGACCAGAACGGCGATCAGCAGACACAGCGCTGCAGCCAGCCCGACCAAAATACGTTTCATTACACTACTCCTGCTAAAAAACTACGGCTTGGCAGTGTTCAACGCTGCCAAGCCGCTCACGCTGTCTGCTTATTGAAAACGGTAGCTGAATTCCACGCCCAGCTCGCGAGGCGTACCCGGCACCCGGTTCGCAACCCCGATCACGCTGGTCACCGCAATCCCCCCAACGAAATAGGGCTCGTCTTTAATGTTGTTGACGTAGGCACCCAGCCCCATCTGCTCGTTGATTTCCCAGCGGACGCGCGCATTGTAAAGCTCGTACTGGCTGACCGTTGAGCTGGCATAGTTGCCACTGAGGTAATCGGTGCCGATGAAGATCTCATCACTATAGTAGTACTGAAGCTGGGGCACGATCAGCCCGATAGGCGAATCCCAGTCATACTGAATATTCAGACCGCGCACGTTCTGCGGTACTTGGGGAAACGCCTCGCCACTGCGATCAACAATAGCGAAGCCGTCGTCGGTATTCGTGCCCAGGTTATATTCCAGGAAATCACCATCGGTATACCCGGCATTGGCGTTGATGGTGAACGGCCCCAGCAAGGCCGTCAGCTCAAGTTCAAAACCATCAACCACCGCCTCACCGGCGTTACCGGTGAACTGCACTACTTCGGTATCGGTGGCACCCACCTCATACAGTGCCACCTGCAAATCGGTGTAATCCATCTGATAGGCGGCAACATTGAAGCGCAGTCGGCGGTCAAAGGCATCCAGCTTGAAGCCGATTTCCTTGTTCAGCACCTGCTCGGGCTCGAACTGTTTAATCTCCGACTCAGTCTGTGTGGTACGCACATCGAGTCCGCCAGACTTAAAGCCTCTGCTCACCGTCGCATACACCATCAAGCTGTCCAGATTCAGCGATTCCAGCAGCTCATCCCCGGCCAGATAGTTCAGCGTCAAACTCGGCGTCCACTCTTCAAAGTCGGTGTCGCCACGCAGCTTGGGGCCAAAAATCAACGGCACTTCAGGCGCGTCATAGGCAAGATACTGGGCTCTGGAGACCGGAGAATAAATGCCGTCGCCCAGATGGAAAACCGGTGCCAGAATGGCGAGGTCACTGCCAATCTGTGCGTTCAGCCGGCTGGCATATTCGCCGTAATCCGGCGTGCCCTGTACATGCACCGACGCCCGCTCCTCTTCGGTGTAACGCACCCCAAGTGTCAGCTGCCAGTTCTCGGCCAGATCCAGAGTTCCCTGAGCAAATGCGGCCTTGGTGGTATTCTCATAGTCGGCGATATTAACCATGTTCGCCTGCACCGGTAACACCGCCAGTGCCGAGATGGGAATATCGATGCCCACAGCGCCTTCAGGTTTGATCGCGACCAGACCATTGTCGCCCACCTCAGTGCCATCCATCGCGTTATCGAGAGACTCTTCTGCGTAGAACAGACCGAAGGTGTAGTTCAGGCGCTCGTCCCAGGCGCTGCCGTTAAACTTGATCTCTTGCGAAAACTGCTCCCGCTTGGCATCGCCAACGGTTTTGTCCGAGCCGTTCAGCACTTGGTAGCCCGCAGCGGGCCCCACTGCAACGGCGCGAATACCGGTGCCATCGGAGTCCCCTCCGATGTAAATATTATCCTGCATGGCGTAGCTGGTAATGCTCTCAATATCCAGCCAGTCAGAAACCGGCGCCCGCAGCGTCAAGGCAATCATGTGATTGTCGATGGCATACACGCTGTCTTCGGGGTTGAGGCTGACTTCAAAGTCCTTAGCCTGTGCCGAGCTGGCATCACAGGCTTCTTCAAGACTCATATCTTCGGCGCCGCGATACACCCCCGAGGTCAGAATGGCACCATTGTTCTGGAAGGCACAATTGTAGGGCGAACCGCGCTCATCAATTCGGCTGAGGAAACCAAACAGGTCCACTTCTACATCGTCATTCACATACCAGATCAGCCGCGACGACAGGGCCATGCGGTCCTGATCAAACAGCGCGTTATTCGCCGCAGTATTATCGATTGAGCCATCGCTGCGCTTGCTGTTAAACGCCACGCGCACGGCAAGGTCATCGCTGATTGGCAGGTTGGCGTCCAGTTTGACGTTTTGCTGACCGTAGCTCCCTGCCCCAAGTTTTACACCGAATTCATAGCCGTCGGTGAAGGGCTTTTTCGAATCCACCAGAATCGCGCCACCGACATTGTTCTTGCCGAACAATGTGCCCTGAGGGCCACGCAGCACCTGAATAGACGCGACATCAACGGCATCCAGCAACTGGGCGTCGGAGCGCGGTACGTAGATACCATTGAGGTACATGCCGACACCCGGGTCCAGCACCGGGTTGCCCGAACGCTGCCCCACACCGCGAATGAAAATGGCAGGCGCTTTGTAGTTGGTCTGGGAAAACTGCAGACTGGGCGCCAGGGTTTCCACATCTTCTATGTCGCTGATACCCATGTTGTCGAGCATATCGCTGCCCAGCGCAGAGACCGCCACGGGCGTGTCCTGCAAACTTTCCTCACGCCGCCGCGCAGTGACAACAACCTCTTCAAGCATCACCCGGCTGTCAGCTTGCGCGAAACTCGGCGTCGCAAATAATGCAGACACGGCCGAAACGGCCAGGGGAAGAAGTAAGGGGGCTTTCGTTTTCATTCACAGGTCTCCAGCATTCTGTGTATCGTTCGGTCCATCGCGCTACGGGACGTCATGCTCCGCGGGGCGAATGTTGACATGCGTTACATCAACAGTCACTCCCTTACGCAAGAGTCGTGCCGCGAATCATGCACTAATGGGCTCGACACTGACAGGCACGCCATTCAATGCAGCATTGCCCGACAGCACATCAATAAAGTAGTCATCCGTCAGCGTATTCACGCTCACACCGGCATTCGCCTCCGCCAGTCGCCACGCGGTACCCTCACCGTGATGCCCCCAACCATGAGGAATACTGATCACGCCGGGCATGACTTCATCGCTGACTTCGGCGACCACCTCCACACTGCCTACGCGCGAGTGCACGCGCACTTTGCCGGCATCGCTCACCCCCAAACGTCGGGCATCGTCAGGGTTCAGCAGCGCAGTACAGCGGTTCTTCCCCTTCACCAGGCGCTGGCTGTTGTGTAGCCAGGAATTGTTGCTGCGCACATCCCGACGGCCAATCAATACAAACGGGCTCTGCGCATCGCCGCCAAAAAAACGTGCGTCGACACGCGGCAGATCTGCCAGGAAAAAATCGGTATTGAGGTGAATTTTTCTATCTTTATGGAACAGCGCCGCGGGCAGTTGGGGCTGCAGCGGCCCTAGGTCAATGCCGTGTGGCGCGGCCTTCAGTTTGGCCAGGGTCAAGCCCGAAAACGGCCGCCAACCGGCACCGTAGGGGCCGCGACGCAGGAGTAAGGCGAGCATTCCGCCGGGGCCGAGGCGTCGTTCGAGCTGCCGCCCTAAGCGCTCCCTCAAGGACCGGGGCGGCGCGAGGCGATCCCTCAAGCCGAGCAGAATTTGCCAATCGTGCCTCGCATCGGGGCCCGCCTTGAACAAGGCCGGGGCATATCGGGCGTTGTTGCGCACCGCCAGCAGGTTAAAGATGATATCGAAATGTTCCCGTTCCAGCGGACTGACCGGCGGCAAAATAAAATCCGCATGACGACTGCTCTCATTAAGATAAAAGTCGACCGACACCAACAAGTCCAGACCGGCAAAAGCGCGATCGAGCTGCTCTCCGTTCGGCGTGGACAGTACCGGATTCCCGGCAACCAGAATCATCCCTTTGATCTGCCCATCGCCAGGTGTGGCAATATCTTCCGCCAGCGCCGAGACCGGCAATTCACCATTAAACTCGGGTAGCTGACGTACCCGGCTGTGGAAACGCCCCATATTGCCGCGACCGGTCTGCGGCAGAATATTCGCGGCAGGCGTGCTGAACATCAGACCACCGGCTTTATCGAGCGTACCGGTCAAGATATTGAACAGCATAATCAGGTACTGACACAGTGCGCCGAACTCCTGTACCGACACTCCCATCCGGCCATACAGTACCGGCGCCTCCGCCGCGCAGAACTCGTCAACCAACTGCCGTATCGCCGCGGCACTGATACCCGTCGACTCGGCCACCCGCTCGGGCGTGTATGGGGCGAAGTCACTCGCCAAGGTCATGGGGTCGGTATCCAGCAGTCCCTCGCAGGCCTTCAGCGAGATCTGCTGTGATTGAAACAGGTGATTGAGCATCGCCAACAGCAGCAGCACATCGCTACCCGGGCGAATGAAATGGTGTTGGTCTGCAAGCTCTGCCGTCTGACTGCGGCGCGGGTCAATCACCACCACTTTGCCGCGCTTTTTCACCGCCTTTAGCCGCCCACGCACATCAGCAACACTCATAATACTGCCGTTAGACGCCAGCGGGTTGCCGCCCATAATGACAAAATAATCACTGCGATCGATATCCGGCACCGGAATACGCAGCTGATGACCAAACAGCTTCCACGCCACAATGTGATGCGGGAGCTGATCAACGGACGTCGCCGAAAATTTATTCCGTGTTTTCAACGCACGCAAAAAACCGCCATTCAGCAATGTGCCACCCAGATTGTGAACATTCGGGTTGCCCAGATAGACCCCCAGCGCATTCTTGCCATGCCGTGCTTGCAGATCAGAAATCCGCTCGGCAACTCTGTCCAGCGCCGTCTCCCAGTCCAGCTCGTGCCACTGGCCATCGCGCCTTTCCATGGGCTTTTTCAGGCGGTCTGGGTCTTCGTATAAGTCTTTCAGTGCCAGAGCCTTGGGACAGATATGCCCGCGACTGAAAGGGTCTTGCTCATCGCCTTTAATCGAGACAATCTTCTCGTCGTCCAGCGTAATCGCCACGCCGCACATCGCCTCACAGAGATTACAGGTTCGGAAAAACGTACCGGATCTCGCCATCACTCGCCTCGCTCATCATTATTATTGTTCTACAGCACCATCAGGCTGCATGTACTCAGCGAATACACTTTAGCAGCAAGCCCCGCTGCCCGCACTGGGTGAGTGCAGGCGGCCGCCAGATTAGCTGCTGATGTGGCCCTGCCGTGGACGCAGCACCATATTCTCGGTCACCACGTTGCGATCCATCGTATACAGATTCCAGAACGCGCGGGCGACATCATCGGTGGGCATCAGGGCGGTCTCGGGAACATGGCTGTTTTCCCATGAGGGCGACCACGTCGGCCCCGGCGAGACACAACACACGCGGATATCGTCATCTCGCAGCTCTTCGCGCAGCGCCTTACTGAAACCCAGCACACCATGCTTGGCAGCGCAGTAGGCCGAAACACCGGCATAACCCTCAAACCCCGCCGTCGACACCATATTGAAGATATCGCCGCGCCCAGCCGCTTGCATCGCCGGTAAAAAGGCGCGAGTCATCAGGAAAACACTGCGCAAATTACTTGCTACCACGCGATCGAAATCATCGACGGCCATGTCAGCCACCGGCTGTCCATGCCAGCAGCCGGCATTATTAATGAGAACATCAACGCCGCCGACATCCGCGGTCACCGCCGTCGCCAACGACGACACCGCTTCAGCCTCAGCAACATCACAAGCGTAGGTCTCTACCCGATCGGCGGTCCCGCATTCCCTGGCGACGGACTGCAGGTTTCCCGCATTGCGAGCCACCAGCAGCAAGGTCACCCCGGGCTTGGCAAACTGTCGGGCAATCGCCGCACCAATGCCCTGCGAAGCGCCCGTAATCAATACCCGCACGGCCTTGTGGCCCGTTTCGCTAAATGTCATGGTTTCCCCTATGCTTGACGACCACACTGTACGAGCGGCCTGTTAATGATCGATACCATTGTAAGCAACAAAGCCATCCGCCTGTTTATTGTGATGGCGGGTTTCTTTGTTGCCAATGCGCTGATTGCCGAGTTTATCGGCGTCAAAATCTTTTCACTCGAACAAAGCCTTGGCCTTGAGCCGCTGTCGCTGAGCTTTTTTGGCGTCGATCAGCTTTCCTTCAATCTCACCGCTGGCGTACTGCTCTGGCCTTTCGTGTTTGTGCTGACAGATTTGATCAACGAATACTACGGCGCCCGAGGCGTCAGGATGCTCTCCTATCTTACGGCAGGGCTGATTCTTTACGCCTTTGCCATGTTTTACGCCGGCATCGAACTCACGCCCGCCGACTTCTGGCCGCAGTCCCATATCAGTCCAGCGCTGCCCGCCGCCGAACAGTTGGCGATACGCGACAAAGTCAGCGACTACGATTACGCCTACCGGCTGGTCTTCGGCCAAGGCCTGTGGATTATTATCGGCTCTCTGGTTGCCTTCCTGATCGGCCAGATTATCGACGTCGCCGTCTTCCACCGCATCAAACAATACACCGGCGAGAAACTGATCTGGCTTCGCGCCACTGGATCAACGTTAGTCAGCCAATTTATCGATAGCTTCGTCGTCCTGTTTATTGCATTTTACCTCGGTGCCGACTGGCCGCTCTCGCTGGTGTTCGCCATCGGCGTGGTCAATTACCTCTACAAGTTCACCATGGCACTGATACTGACCCCGGTCATCTATTTGGCGCACGCCGGTATCGACCGCTACTTGGGCACACCTCTTGCAAACGAGATGAAGCGTGCAGCCCTAGAAAGCGGCTGATCGCGGCATTTCAGTACATTTTCCCCTACCGCTGCACGATTTTTTCCGATCTAACCCAAATGGGAGGTGACAGCGAGGCCTTACTAACGCACAATTAAGGTGCGTTGCGACATAATAAGGCATAAAAAAGGGCCGCGACCGAGCCCTTATCGCTGTCACAAGGCAGTATTTCAACGAGGGAGAGACTTCATGACAACCAAGTTTGCAATTCTTGGCCTCACCGCTGTAGCGCTGCTTAGTGCTTGTGGTGGAGGCAGCTCATCCAGTGGTAGTAATGGCGGTGGAAGCAGTGAACCGCGCATCGAAAATCGCTACTCACTGGCCAGCCACTGCTTCACTATGCAGTCGGCTGATGATCGCTATGCGGGGATCGATGGCGAGGACACCGTACTCAGCAGTTCGGCCATTGAAGCCGAACCGTTCTTCATGCAAGCAGCCACGCTCGGCAAATACTTGTTCTACACCAGCGACGGCCAATTCCTGACCAGCGATGGATCGTCCGTTCGCGTCGACGAAGAACCCAGTAACGATGCTATCTGGACTCTGGAGTTCGACAGCACAGCCAAAACCTTCACCGTTTACTCGGAAACCGACGAGCGTTATCTCAGCGCTGGCGACAGCACGCTGAGCACAGCGGATACCCCCAGCGCATTCAGCTTTACCGCCAGCCAAGGCTGTAAAACCTACCCGGAAATGCCCACCTCAGTCATTGGCGACACTTATAAAGGTAAAGGCGCCGATGAACCCGTCGTCGGCTTTGCCGATATCCACAATCACATGGGCATGAGCAGCGAGTTGTCCTATGCGGGAGATGTTGGCCCGTCGGCCGGTGGCGTTCTCTACGGTGAAGCGTTCCACCGTTTCGGCGTCAGCCACGCACTGGCCGACTGCGCTGACTTCCATGGCCCGGGTGGCATACGCGGTGCGGATGTCATTCTTGTTTCCGGCGCCTCCCCTACCCATGAAACCGAGGGGTGGCCGACGTTTATCGACTGGCCAACCAATCACTCGCTCACCCATACCGTGATGTATTACAAGTGGGTAGAACGCGCCTGGCTCGCTGGCCTACGCATTATGGTTAACCACGGCACCAACATCGCCGGGCTGTGTACCGTCGGCACCATCTATTCGGGCAACCTTACCGCCGACTGTAACGATATGAGTATCGCCATCAAGCAGATCAAGTACATGTATGAGCTGCAGGACTATATTGATGCGCAGTACGGCGGCCCCGGTGAAGGCTGGTATCGTATTGTCACCAGTCCGCAGCAGGCCCGAGAAGTCATCAACGACGGCAAGCTGGCGGTAGTGCTGGGTATGGAAGCCGCGCAGGTTTTTGACTGCGGTATGACCATGCTGCTCGGCAATATCGAAATCCCCAAGTGTGACCGCGAGCAGATTGACGACAAGCTTCAGGAATTGTGGGATCTGGGTGTTCGTCACCTCTACGCCTATCACGACATCGACAGCGCGCTCGGCGGAACCGGCATTTTCAGCGATATTATGAACCTGCTGAACCTGATCGATACCGGCTCGTTCTGGAAAACCACCGATTGCCGGGACTATCCAGAGAGTGAGCCGATGGTTCGCGAGCCCGGCCTGAAGATTGTGACCAGCCTGCCCGGCACCGGCGGCGACCCGCTGACCAGTCTTGTCCTTGATATCACCAAGGGTTTAGCCCTTCCGCTCTACCCGGATAGAGTGCAGTGTAATTCCCGTACGGTGACCGAGCTGGGCGAATACGCGCTCAATGCCATGATGGACCGCGGCATGGTCATGGATATTGACCACGCGGCCTACCACAGTAAAGACATCATGCTGGATCTTGCCGAGCAGCGGACCCCTGCTTACCCGATGGTGTCATCGCATGACGCCCACGGTGGTCTGACCAGCGATCAGGCTGCGCGAATCCTGAAGAATGGTGGCGTTATCTATCCCTATAAGGATACCGGCATCAAGCACGTCGAGTTTCTGGAAAAGCTGAAGTTCTGGCGCGAAAAAGCCGGGGTCAGCGACTCGGTTCTCGGCCTGGGCTTTGGTGTTGACGGCAACGGCTTTGGCGGACACGCCAATCCCCGTGGCGGTGATTCCGAGCCGGTGCAATATCCCTTTGTGCTGTTCCAGGGCGACGACTGGGGCGAGAAGTACAATAACTTCGACCCGGTCACGATTGAGATGCTGACCATCCCGGAGAGCGGCAAGTACTGGCACATCGATGAAGTGGGTATGGCCAACTACGGTCTGGTTGCCGACTACGTGGAAGAAGTGCGCCTGGAAGGCGGTCAGGAGGCGCTGGATGCACTCTACAACTCTGCAGAGGCCTATCTGCAGACCTGGGAGCGCTCTTACAATCGCGCCAACCTGCAGTAAGGACTTGCCATGCGTAAGTTCTTGCTTCCCGCCGTTGCGGTGGCTGTACTGGCGGGACTGTGGTGGTGGCTGAAGCCCGTGAGCGGCGCGCCAACCGAGCCTCAGACCCGCCACTATCGCCTGTCATTTGTGGATGGTCAGTATCAAGGACCGGAGACACTGACTGCGTATCAGGGCGATACCGTGCAGTTTGATGTGTTCAGTGACCAGGACGATGCCATGCACGTCCACGGCTACGAGAAACACCTTGTGCTGCCCTCTGGTGCCACCGCTGTTTTGCGCTTTACCGCCGAGAATAGCGGACGCTTCATGCTCGAGCTGCACGGCAGCGACCTGCAGTTCGGCGCACTGGAAGTGTATCCCCGGCGATGAAACGCACAACATTGACCGGCTTCATCGGGGCGCTGCTGGCGACCCCGGTTGAAGCACACTCCTTTGGCCAGCCCTATCAGTTGCCCATGCCCTATTGGATGTATATCTACGGGGCCATGGCAGCACTGGCGCTGTCCTTCGTCGTGCTCGCCTTCTTCCTTCGCGAAGACACCGGTGACCGACAAGCACGGCGCCTGGTTTTGGGTAAACCAAACGGCCCCGTCGCAACATGGCTGCACCGCGGCCTGCAGTCAGTGATGGTCGGCAGTTTTGTACTGGCTATTATTGCCGGGCTGATCGGCAATCAGGACAGCTACCGCAACATCAACATGACCTATTTCTGGATCGTGTTTGCGCTGGGAGGCTGTTATCTGAGTGCACTGGTCGGCTGCTGGTATGAAACGCTCAATCCCTGGCGCATTGTTGCCGAACTGCTGAGTCGCCACTGCACCACGCTTCGGGAAGGCCGCTTTCGCTACCCGGAAAGGCTCGCCTACTGGCCTGCACTGGCTCAGTACCTGGTCTTCATCATCATTGAACTGTTCGGTGATACCCGACCCTTTTCACTGTCACTGATTCTGCTCTGCTACACGGCCCTGACACTGACCGGCGTCTACCTGTTTGGCATTCAACGCTGGTTTTACAGCGGCGATCTGTTTGCCGTGCTGTTTCGCCTTATTGGTCGCATGGCACCACTACAGCGCGATGAACAGCAGCGCTGGGTACTGCAATGGCCCTTTGCCGGCCTGCTGGGCCAGCGCGCCGACCATCCCAGCCTGTTGCTGTTTATTCTGTTTATGCTGTCGTCCACGGCCTTTGATGGCCTGCGGGAAACCCAGCTTTGGTTCGGCCACTTCTGGAAAGATCCTCTGCAGATCCTCACCCCGCTACTGGGTGAACACCCGATCTACGCCTATCCCTATCTGCGGCCGTGGTTTGTGGCCTACGAAATTTTCTGCCTGCTGATTTCGCCGCTGCTTTATCTCGGTGTTTTCCTGTTATTCCTCTGGCTGGGTAAGCTGATCACCCGCAGCTCGCTGTCGATGACGACCCTCACCGCCCAGTTCAGCTACAGCCTGTTACCGATTGCACTGGTCTACCACATCACCCACTACTACACCCTCCTGCTGAACCAGGGGGTCAAGATTCGCGGGCTGATCTCAGACCCGTTTGGCTGGAGCTGGAATATCTTCGGCAATGCCATCACCGGGCGTCTACCGATCATTCCCGACATGGGCTTTGTCTGGGACAGTCAGGTTTGGCTGATTCTGATCGGCCACGTAGCCAGCGTCTGGTTGGCACATGCCGAAGCGCTGCGCTGTTTCAACAGCCGCAAGCAGGCAACGCTCAGTCAGTTTCCCATGCTGGCGCTGATGATTCTGTTTACCGGCTTTGGCCTGTGGATTCTCGCTCAGCCCCTCAAAGGATAAGGCCGCTGAAGAGGATTCATTGACGCGCAGCGACGCCGTTCTACACTCAACATCGCGATAACATAACAATAGGACAGCCGATGACGACCACGCTTTATCCTGAACTCGCCTGCTACCTGCTCCCCGGCCACAGCGAACAACCGGCTGAGCTGATTCGTGAAGTCCGCGATGCCGAGGCCCTTGGGCTGGGCAGCGCGTGGATATCAGAACGCTTCGACGCCAAGGAAGCCGGTGTAAGCATAGGCGCGGCCGCCGCCGTCACTGAGCGCATTCATATCGGCACCGCCGCCACCAACATCAACACCCGCCACCCTATGGGCGTCGCGGCGATGGCAAGCTCAGCCCAGCGTTTATCGCAGGGTCGCTTTGCCCTGGGTATTGCGCGGGGGGTCGGTATTCGGCAGCAGCTTTGGGGACTGGACAGCGTGAGCAATGCCCAGCTTCGGGACTTTTATACGATGATGCGCCAACTTTGGCGGGGCGAGCGGGTGATGGGCTACGACGGTCCGTTGGGAAAATTCCCCTACCTGCATATGGCGGACTGGCTGGATGAAGACATTCCACAGCTCTTCGTGGGCTTTGGCCCCAAGAGTCTGCGCTTTGCGGGCAGCGTTTACGACGGTGTCATTTTGCACACTTTTCTCAGCGATGACGCCCTGAAACGGGCAATTCATCTGGTTCGGGAGGGCGCCGAGGCCGCGGGGCGAGACCCGGACAGCGTCAAAGTCTGGAGTGTACTGGCAGTGGGTGTCGACCCCAGTGAAGAACAGCGACTTCGGCTGGATGTGGCGCGCATGGCAACCTATCTACAGGCACCCGGTTACGGCGAAATGCTGTTTGCCATCAATGACTGGGACCCGGAACAACTTGACGCCTTCCGCAAGCACCCTCTGATCGCCAACATGCCCGGCGGCATCGACAGCGTCGCCACGCTGGAACAACTGGCCGAGATTAAAACCTTGATGCCTGAACACTGGCTGCCCTCTGCTATCGGCACTGCAAGCTATGCTGCCCAGCGTATTCAAGACCAATTTTCCGCAGGGGCCTACGGCGTAATCCTGCATGCCAGCACGCCCGCTGAATTCGCACCTGCTGTGGCCGCTTACCAGACAATTCGACGGCACGACGACTTCGCTGGACGCAGTAACCGCCCTGCATAGGCCGTAAAGCGTCCTGGCTACTTGGTCAGAATGAGTTTGCCCTGTCGCGTCACCCGCAACAGATACTGCTGATCGGCATGGCGGATTTTCAGCGGGGAGCCGGGGTTAACCAGCTCCTGACTGTCCACGGTATCTCCGTCGATGGTGATCTGACGCTGGGGGTACTGCTGAGGATCCTGTTCCACCGGCTCGCTCGCTCAATGACAATAATGCGAATTATTATCATTACAGAATGGTCACGGGTCAAGCCCCTTCTCGGGCCCTGACGCATCGGGCGGCCGCAGCCACAACACCGGGGTTACGGCTTTGTAGTGGCAATAGTCGGGATCGCCTTCCCACTTTTCGTCGGCGCGCCGCTCCAACAGGGGAATGCCGCTGATGCGGGTTAGCAGCAGATAGACGAATAGCGGCGATACCAGCGCCAACCATTGCCAGCCGGCAAAGGCAGGCATCGCGACAACGGCCACGCCGAGCCACAACAGGATTTCCCCGGCATAGTTTGGGTGCCGGGACCAGCGCCACAAGCCGACATTCACAAAGCGACCGGCATTGACGGGATTTCGGTTAAACGCCGTCTTCTGCGCATCGGCGACCGCTTCCAGAGAAAGTCCGCCAAGCCAAAGGGCAAAGCCCACTGCCGCGGGCCACGACAGCGGCACCACCTGCCCCGCAGAGATTGCCGCCAAAGCAGCCGCCAAGGTGACGAACACCCACAATCCCTGCAATGTCCAGGTGAGCAGAAAGCGCGAGAAAAACGGTTTAATGTCATCAAAGCGACCATCTTTGCCGGCTCGCTGGATACGCAAAAACAGAAAGCTCCCCAGGCGCAGCGCCCACACCCACACCATCGCGCACAACAGCAAGGCGCGTGCATTCCATTCTGCATTCAAGGAGGTGGATATCGACAGGGCAAAGGTTACCAGCAGCAGATAGGTGAGACTGCCGGTAAGATCGTAGTAATGCTCGCTCTGCCCGAGAAAAGATGGGACGAATACCAGCCACTGAACGGCAAATGCCATCGCGGCACAGACCAGCGGCAGCGGCCATCCCGCCCACCGCAGTCCGCTATCGCTAATCGCCAGGGCCAAGCCCCCGGCCAGGCCCACACAAACCAATACAATCAGGCCATTTATCCACGCCTTCGCCACACACGCCTCCCTTCTCTATCAGGCAAATCCATACTCAAATAAGGCGTGTACGTTGAGCGCGGTCAGACCGATTCAGCCACAGCCCGTCGCACACTCTGGCTCGAGCGGCGCGAGAAGAATATCTTGCCGACGCACAACATGATGACAGTGCGAGCACTCCACTGCCAATACAGCGGCGTTGCCGCACTGGCGATGCACCAGTGGCGCCGGCGCGGGGCCGTCTCCCCAGTCCTCAGCCCACTGCCGAAGCACCATGATCACCGGATACAAGGCCTGCCCCTTGACCGTGGCCGCATATTCACTGCGCGGGGGATTGAGCTGGTAATCGTAGCGAACCAGAATACCGACCTCCACCAGACGATTCAGCCGCGAGGCGAGGCTGTTACTGGAAATCCCCAGTTGCTGGGTAAACCCCTCGTGCCGACCAGTGCCAAAGAACACCGTCATCATTATCAGCAGCGTCCAGCGGTCGCCGATCAACTCCGCCACACTTTGCAGATGGATATCCTCATCACCCGCCGCCCGCGACACCCCCATGCGGCGCGTCTGTCCAGTCGGGCGGATATCGCTGTGAAAAATCGGGCTTTGCAGCACCGCCTCACTCAGAACGAGATCCCCCGACATAATGGACTGCAGACAGTGAGCACAGCTCGCCACCGGCAGCAGCGGCTGGTTACAGTCGGCGTGAAAAAGCCGCTCGGGCGTAGCGCCCCGTGTTTCTGCATCAGCCCAAACCTGCTCCCAGCGCCACGCCAGCAGCATAAAAGGACATAAGGCCTCCCCCTTGTCGCTGAGACCGTATTGGTAGCGGCTTGAGGAATAGAGCTTTCTGACGACCACCCCGTCGCGGATCAGGGCATCCAGTCGGCGGGTCAAGGTTGCGCGGCTGATCCCCAACCGCCGCCGAATCTCTTCAAAACGTCGCAAACCGATAAACAGCTCACCAAGAATCGCCAGTGACCAGCGATCTCCCACCAGGGCCAGCGCATGTGCAATGCGCCCGTTGACGACTCCGTAGTTCATTTCACCTCTCTTTCGCTGGCGCTTTCCTGCGCCCTCCCTGAGCATAGCTCATCCACCAGCGACTGCTTTTTCGGCCAAAATTGCACTCATACGCAAAAAAAAGCATAGTTAGATCAGCGGACCAAAAAAAGCGGGCTACCTCATTCATGCGTATGACTCCCTGACCCCTGCAGGCTGACTATACTCAGGCTCTACTTTCGCGGGAAAAGGTCAATCACATGTCTAATAACATGCCTAATAACAACACGCCGCCATCCACGCTCTACGAAACGGTCTGCATGCCCCAGCTGTTGATTGAAGGGCTTAATCGCTATCACGACCGGCCCTGCCTGTTCATGGGTGACGGCCACACGCTCAGCTACACCGAAATGCGGGAAGCCACCAGCAAACTGATTCAGGCCCTTGCCTCATTGGGACTCAGGAAAGGCACCCGAGTCGCGATCATCTCCGGCAACCGGCCGGAAGTGCTGTCCAACACCGCAGCTATCTCCATCTCTGGATTCATCGGCACACCGCTGCACCCAATGGGCTCGCTGGACGATCATGCCTACGTACTGGAAGACGCCGATATCGAGGTACTGATCTTTGACCCCGGCCCCTTCAGCGAACGCGCGGCCGAACTCAAACAACGGGTTCCCGGCCTGAAGCACCTCCTCGCCTTTGGCCCCAGCGACATCGGCACTGACTATTTAGCCCTGGCAGAAACCTTCCAGCCACAGCCCCTGTCTGCCCCCGACATTCACCCTGAAGACCTGGGCTCGGTAAACTACACCGGCGGCACGACCGGCAAACCCAAAGGCGTCATGTCCACTCACCGGGGCACCGCCTATATGGCAATGATTCAGGCGGCCGAGTGGGAGTTTCCGGAACAACTGCGCATGCTGATTACCACGCCGCTGTCCCACGCTGCCGCCGCATTTTTTGTTCCCGTGCTGCAAAAAGGCGGGGCCTTCTACGTACTGCCGGGCTTCACCCCTGACCTGTTTTTTGACTGGGTGGAGCGATACAACATTACCGCCACCATGCTGGTGCCCGTCATGCTCTATGTGCTGCTGGATTCGCCACGCGCCGAGACCGCCGACATGTCGAGCATGGAAACCATTTTCTACGGCGCCTCGCCGATGAGCCCGGCGCGCCTAAAGCAGGGGCTGGAAAAGTGGGGGCAGATTTTTTATCAGTTCTTCGGCCAGTCCGAAGCCCCGATGGTGCTGACCAACCTCGCCCGCAAGGAGCACGACCTCGCCGTTCCCGAGCGACTGTCTTCCTGCGGCAGACCTGCACCGTGGGTACACTTGGCATTGCTCGACGACAACAACGAAGAAGTTGCCGCAGGAGACGCCGGCGAAATCTGTGTTCGCAGCCCATTGGTCATGAAAGGCTACAAAGACCTGCCGGAGCAAACCGCAGAAGCCTTTGCCGGTGGCTGGTTACACACCGGCGACATCGGCCGCTTCGACGACGAAGGCTTTCTGTACATTGTTGACCGCAAGAAAGACATGATCGTCACGGGTGGCTTCAATGTCTTTCCCCGCGAAGTAGAAGATGTCCTGTCCGGCCATGAGGCCGTCGCACAGGTCGCCGTAGTTGGCGTACCTGATAAGCGCTGGGGTGAGGCTGTCAAAGCGGTGATTGTTCTGAAGCCCGGAGTCAACGGCGATGACACACTTCGGGACGTACTGACGACAGCCGTTAAAGCCGCCAAAGGCTCCGTCCAAGCGCCCAAGTCCATCGACTTCGTCGACGCGATCCCGCTAACGCCCGTCGGCAAGCCAGATAAAAAAGCCATCAGAGCGACATACTGGGAAAACACCAGCCGCAGTGTTCAATAAGCAAGCCGACGCGAGCAATGTGCTGCGGGCAAATCTCCCGCAGCACGCACCTAAGCCAAAAACACCACCAGAGATAAGCCTGCATATTGCAGCGTGTCACAGCGCTTTGCTATAGTTAGCGCCCGCCGCAGGGCGGCCTTTTCAAACCATCGGAATGTAGCTCAGCTTGGTAGAGCACTGCCTTCGGGAGGCAGGGGTCGGAGGTTCGAATCCTCTCATTCCGACCATTCTTTAAAAAATCTTCCACGTTTAGAAAGAAGGGCTGCCTTGGCACCGCCGCTTATTTTCTCGAGAGTTACCCCCCATCTCCAGCAACACACCATACTCCAGCGCAGCGTAAAGCAAGATGAATCAAATAAGATGCGTCTCACTCTCCGCGTAAAAAACGCACACCAGAGACAAGTAGCTAAAGTCAACCGTTACACGCCCATGCTTGCACCGCCCCCACCAACCCACCCTGCTGGCAACATCTAACCACCCATTCCGGCCCAAGCTGACCAGCTTACTGGATAAACTACTCACTCTTGCTTCTTACCTTTGATGATTTTTAACGCGAGCAAATTTATCTCTCCAAAGTCCCTATGGTTACATCTTCCCCAATCACACCAATTGTTAGATCGCCTATTCTTAAATTTGGCACTCTAACCTGTAGAATTTTTTTTGCGTTATCCGCGCGATGCCACTCAAATATCCGCACACCATTTTTATCTTTAACTAATCCAATCTTAATAAATAAAGCGCAATCGATATTCATATCAGCGCAGTAATAGGCCAGTTCATCTTCAGCACGCCGCTCTGCCGTCTCAGGTGAGATCGGATATGCTGAATACAACGAGACAACCACTGAAATAGCTAGAATGAGAAATATATATCTATTTTTCATGGGTTCAAAGTACCACTGCCATTCAAGTTAATTCTGTAAGGAGTCCCAGCCCCATTATAGATATCACCAAATTTTGTCAATACATTTCTTAAGTGTCGACCATCAAATAGCCAACGGGGTCAGGTCTTGACTCTTTCCCCGCTCCTTAAAATCTTACTGACTCTGGAGTAATGCAATCCGAAGAAACATCCTATCTCTCGCATGCTGTATCCACCGCTGTTATAAGCCAGCCTGATCGCGTCGTCGCGATCACCCGCGTGATTCGCATACCAATCCAGTGGTTTCGGCACGGCGCGTCGTTGTGATACTGGAATTTCACTGAGGTCTTTATCAGCTTCAATCAACTGCTGCATCTGCTCCACAAATGATTCGCTTCCCAAGTAAATCTGGTTCTTCAGGGAAGACCAGGGCGATGGCTGTCTTTTACCTTTAGAGACGAAAGATTGGTAAGCCTTTTGTGCCGCAGATTTTCGCGAACCAAAGGCCGCCAATATCCAGTCCACCGCAAGCCAGGGCGGAGCCGGAACCAGTCCCGCAGTCGCGCGATAACTGCTCCACGGCCAATCGCGGGCGAAAGTGACCATCCGGGCTCTGACAGGATTCAGTACTATGTAGCGAGACAATTCCAAAAGATAACTATTTGCTTGCACAAGAATTGCCTTGTATCGCCCCTGAAAGACATGCCCCACTCGCTTATGTCTGCGATTGAAGCGCTGGGTATACACCCCATTCAACTGCCTCATCCCTTGCGAAAGATTCGCATCCGGCGTTTCCACCAGCAGATGGTAGTGATTACCCATCAGGCAATAGGCGTGACATAACCAATTGTACTGCTCGCAGACACCTGCAAGTACCTCCAGAAACAACACCCGGTCTGAGTCATCCAGATAGATGTCTCCCCGCCCGTTACCACGGGCAGTGAGATGATAAAGCGCACCGGCAAACTCTATACGCAGCGGCCTCGCCATATACTTCCTCCTTCCTTGGTGGAAATATTGAGAATATCATGAGATAAATGCACAAAAGGAAAAGAGTAAGACCTGACCCCTTGTTTCTTCCTTGTATTTTATTCAATAATTCGACGCATAAAAACTCCGCAAGGATCAACAGCGTCCAATAGTCTATTCACCCTCCCTTTCCTTATTTGCTCGAATCGGTAGAGCCTCTCAGTTCTGGAAAGAATATAGATAGTCTGATCATGAGCTATAAATATTTCCTTTATAAGCCCAAATAAAATCAACCTTTCAGCCACTTTCTCTTCGATGAGCTCCGCTAACGAACTATTTAATTTGGTTATTTTTGGAAGTCTTTTATCAACACCCACCTTTTCGGAAATAAATATTTCTTCATTCGAAAATATTTCATTTATCTTTTTCAACTCCAAGTCCGTCATGCGAGGTGACTTAACAACCTCAGATTCGCTTTCGCTCCCGTCACAAGAAAGTGAAAAAGCAAGACCTGGATTTATGATTAACAGAAAAAAAATTATTTTTAGTTTCATATCACCCAACCTATAATTATCTATACGTATTCCTTAAGTCATCTACATCGCTAGGAGTTACTCGCCGTGGTGTATCATAACTTCGTATACTACCACCCACCTACAGCCCATTCCGAGAAGGCCATGAAATACCTCATGGGTAGCGAATTTAGATAAAGATCCGTTAAATCGATAGAATATATCAGCGCCACCATCAGCCAACGGGATCAGGTCTTGACTCTCGATATAGCTTTGCCCCCTCACATCAATCAAACCCATCACGCAAAATAAGCCAGTAGCCTTACGAAAAGTGCCATCAACCCCTGAGCAATCCGACGCCGCAACCGCCCACCTTGTCAAAAGCTACATAGTCACTCCGGCTATCAGCACCAGCAGCCCGCCGATTTCTCCAAGCGCCAACAACAACATGTAAGCGCGTACCGCAGCCGCCGGGACGGTCTTTGTACCCAAACGGTGGGGCTGTCGAAGCTGGTTGTCGGTGTCGTTTAGCCAGCCGTGAATAGCGTAAGTCGCCACTGCCGAGGCGAAGAACAAGATGGGAATGGCAACGGCAAGCAGGTTGACGGTATGACTCCAACGGCTGTGCATCGCGAGCTGTTGAAGCACTATGCAGGCAAAGGCATACATCAAGGCTGTGCGATGGCAGATATCCACATAGGCAGGCGCGATGGCATCGGCGGAGCGTGCAATATGCGCATATTTCCACCAGCCGGTGAGCATCCCCACCAGCATAAACACTCCGGCGCTGATCAGCGCAAATTGACTGGCTTCCACGTTCCCTCCTGAGGCACCGCTCGCGGGCTTTCTCCACCCGATACCGAGCAGTATCAATATTATTGGAATAGGAGAGCAGCATACCCCGCCGCCTTGGCGCTGTCCTGCGCAAAACTTCGCGAACGGGTAACGGACTTGGTCGATGTAGAGAAGAGAAATTCTACGGCGCAGACTGGCAGAGGGAATATCGAGGAAAAAGCTGCAGGTTCAGCGCCTGGGCTGCCAAACCTGCAGAACACAGGGATCATCTTAGAGCATGGAGCCGAACCGGTAGCTCACATCAAAACCGAAGGTTCTCGGCTCACCCCACTGATTAGTGCCGACGCGATTGCCGCCCCCGGCATCAACTTCGAAGCCACCGATTTTGTATTCCTCGTCGGCCAGATTCTTGCCCCACAGCGAGAAGCTCAGCACCCCGTCGCCGACGGCGACATCATCGAAGCTGATACGCGCATTCACGAGTGAGTAGCTGTCTTGGGTGATATCGTCGTTGCCACTGATCTTGGGCGTCACGTAGACCTTGCTGCTGCCGGACCAGTCCACCCTCGCCCGCAACGTGCCCGCGTCGGTAAAGCGGGGGAAGGTGTAGTTCAGCGACAGGTTGTAGCTGTTCTTCGGCGTAAACTCGAAGGCGCGGTCATCAGCGATATCACTGATGGCACCGGTGTTGATATCGAACGAGTTGAATTCGTCGTACTCGGCATCGATGTAACCGTAGCCCGCACTGATATCCAAACCTTCAATCAGCCGAACGATCAGCTCGGCCTCCACGCCGTTTACCGTCGCTTCTGCCGCATTCTGGATCACAATGGAAAAGCCGCCCTGGGTATTGCCGGGATCAACCGCATTGACCTGGGCCTGCATATCACTCAACTGCTGGTGGAAAGCTGTCATATTCAGGCGCACGCGCTTGTCCAACCAGGTGGATTTCATCCCCAGCTCGTAACTGTCCACTTGCATATCGTCGTAGGGGCCCCACTGCAAGGGCGTATTGCTTCGCGCGTTAAAACCACCACTTTTAAAGCCACGGGCGTAGGTCGCGTAAGTCATCAGATCATCCGTCCACTGATAATTCAGCGAGACACGCGGCGACACATTGCTCTCATCAATCTGCGTGGGGATCTGCTCCGGCGCACCAAGGTAGGTCTGATTGTAGGTATCCATCACCACAAAACCGCTGGTGAGATCGGTGAGTGTGTGCTGCTGCTCGCGATCCTCTTCCGTGTAACGAACACCCAATGTCAAATCCATTCTCGCCGTTAAGTGAGCGGTCACTTCCGTGAACAGTGCCTGACTGGTGTTATCGATCTCGGTGGTCAGCAGGACGTGCGAGGCAAAGGCATCAATTTCCTGCTCGTTGCTGTAGTCGCCGGTTTCGTTGAAATAAAACGCGCCGACCACAAAATCAATAAAGCCGTTAAACGCCGCGCCGGTGAGCTGGATCTCCTGAGTGAAGGCATCGTAATCAAAGATGTCCTCATTGTAGATAAACGGGCTGCTGGCCCCGGTGGCGTTATTCAGTAATTCGTTCTTCACACTGCGATAGCCGGAAATAGATTTGATCACCAAATCTTCAAATGTCCCCCGGTCGGCAAGACTGTACTCCACCGTTGCGCCATGGGCGGTCATATCAATATTGCTGTGCGACGCCCCGAAGGTACTCACGGTGTCTTCGCGATCAGGGCGTACATCCTGCCCGTACATTGCCGCGAGCCAGCCGCTGGCCGAGGTCATTTGCGATGCCATCGGCTGTTCGCGCTTGCGCTGACGATCAAAGGCGTAGTCGACGATCAGGTTTTCTATAGGCCGCCAGTTAAGTGCGGTGTGGATCGCCCGGTTGTTCTCATCCCAGCGGTCATCACCCTGAGTGTTCTTCACAAAGGGGTCGCGATTCTTGCTCAGCACCGACACACTGGCCGCCAGCTCGTCATTCACCGGAAACTCGATATAGCCTTTCGCATCGCGGCGACCATAATTCCCCGCCGTCACCGTCGCCTTGCCGCCCACGTCTCCAGACGGCTTGCGAGTGTGAAGAATCACCGCGCCGCCCAGCGTATTCTTGCCGTAGAGTGTGCCCTGCGGTCCGCGCAAGACTTCCACTCGCTCGAGCTCGGCAACATCGAACAGGGAGCCGATCGACTTGCCCACATAGATGCCGTCGAGATAAACCCCGACCATCGGGTCTTCGGTAATCGTGAAGTCGGTGCGGCACAGGCCCCGCATACAAATCAACGCGCCATCATTGCCACCCGAGTTAGGCAGAATGACCAGATTCGGCGTCAACTCACTCACATGGGAAATATCGGTAATCCCCACTTCGGCAATGTCCGACGAGGTAAAGGCCGTCATTGATACGGGAATTTCCTGCATGCTTTCCGAGCGACGCCGCGCGGTGACCAGCACTTCCTCAATGGTGGATGACGCCGTGGGAGGCGTCGCTTCCTGGGCATGCAACGAACCGCTGCTCAGGGCACTAACGGCAGCGGTCATCGCCGTCGCTACAAACAGTGACGTGTGGTTTTTCATCAGGAATTGCCTTTTATTATAAGTCTCTATTGATGAGCAGCCGTCAGTCACCCGTGGCTGACGGCCCGTTGTTAAACAGCGATTACGCCTCGCTATAGGCTTTTACCAGTGTATTAATCGTCGCCTTGATCTGATGACGGTCGTAGGCGAGTTCCTCAACCGCTTCCGGCTTATAGCTGACGGTGGCGCCGGGACCGGCAAACATAATCACATTCGGCAGAAGGGGATGATCGTCCTCTCGGACCTCCAGCGTTTGTGGGTTTCCTGCCGCCTCGAACCAGAGTTCGAGATACTCTTTCCAGCTATAGTTTTCATCGCCCAGCAAGTAAGCCCGGCCCGACTCGCCATGATCCAGTGCCGCCAGCGTCGCCTGAGCCACTGCGTGAGACGTGATATGGTTGGTGCCGCCCTTGGGCGCAAACACCGGCAGCTCACTCAAGGCACCGCTGGCATAGGCCACGAGCGCGCCAATATGAGGGATATCCAGCCCGGGAATATGCCCCATCACAAAGGGCAAATTGAGACTGCATACCGTGAAGCTGTCGCTGCTCATTGCGCGCACTGCCTCATCGGTATTACTGCGTGAGGTTACGTAGGGACATTCGCCGATACGGTGTGATGCCACCTGCGGGTAGAAGGTGCCAATGTAAACAGCGCGGCGCACACCGGCCTCGCGAGCCGCCGCGAAAAAGCGCGGCACCGCTTCATCATTCACCTTCCGGTAGAAGTCTTCCGGCGTAACACTGCCATCCATCGGCACCTGGCGAATATCGGCTGCGGCCGCGAACACCACCGCGTCAAAGCCGTTCAAGCGGCCGTCGCTCATATCGTCGTTGACATAGTCTCCCTGCACAAAAGGCAGGGCCGCCAAGACGGGCGCTGTTGGCACACTCCGCGCCATAATGGTCACGTCATGACCGTGTGATTTCAGGTAGAGGGTGGCGTCACCGCCAATCAAGCCGGAGCCACCGACAACAAGTACTTTCATAACTGCGCTCTCGTTATTGTGCGTTTAAACTGGCTTCAGCCATTCAAGGGATGGTCGCTGCTCCACACGACCGTCACGTCCCGGCGGGCATAGCGGTAGGCGCCATCGGCATATACCACCTGCTCCTGGTAGCGAATCCCCATATCCAGCTTTCGTCCCTGACCGGCCTTTTCGTAGATGTGGGAGGCGACGCAGTAGGTTTCCCCCTCGTAGCAATCGCCCTTCCATTCGCCGAGCTGATTGGCAACCAGGTGAAACGTCGCGCGGTAATTATCGGCAAGCATATTCAGCATGCCGACAAAGGCATCTGCACTCTCGCAAAGCCATTCCGGACCACGCTGCGTAAAGCCGTCGACAAGAATGTCGCGCATGGCCTCAAAGCTTCGATCATCAACAATCTGCGCATAGCGCAGCGCCAAGGCCTTCGCCTCTGAAACACTGTGCATAAACCACCTTCCCAAACTGGCTGAAGGGCTACAGTTTACGAGAGGCATGCTGTTATAGTTAGTTCAATGAAGTAACAGTTATTGTGAGAAAATGTACAGATGGATTGGGACGATATTCGCTACTTTACGGTGCTCGCACGCAGCGGCTCGCTCAGCAGCGCCGCCCGCGCACTGGGCGTAACGCATGTGACCGTTGCCCGTCGCATCGATCGACTGGAAACCCAGCGCAAGGTCAAACTCTTTGATCGTCGTCAGAGCGGTTACCGCCTGACCACTGCCGGTGAGCGCCTGATGAGCGACGCGGAGGCCGTGGAAGAAAGCTGCCTGCACTTTGAGCGAAAAATTCGCGGTCAATCCGATGTGCTGGCCGGGCCACTGACCCTGTCCATTCCCGAGACCACACTGATCGACCTGTCGGCGCCCCTGGCCGAATTCATGCGGCGCTATCCCGACATCGAACTCACCGTATTCGCCACCTCAGAACAACATAATCTGAACCAGTCTCAAGCGGATATTCTGATCCGAATTACCGACCACCCGCCGGAGCTGCTGGTCGGGCGGAAGCTGACAGATATTCCCATGTATGCCTACGGCACCCGAGAATACCTGGACAGTATCGGCGGCGATATGAAGAAGGCGTCGTGGGTGATCTGGCAGGCGGCCTTCGGCAAAAACTACGGGGATCGCTACTTTCGCAATATGGTCGAGGATGCTCATATCACCCTGCGCACCAACAGCAACAGCCAGCTGGTGGCCATGGTTCGGCAGGGCGTTGTGCTCGGCTTGATGACCGCGCCCATCGCCAGACGCTACCCCGAGCTACTGCCGATTTCAGATACACCGCTGGTCACCTCGGAACTGTGGCTGCTCACCCACAGTGATTTGCGCGACTCCGCCAGAGTGCGTTGCTTTATGCAGTTTATCAGCGAGTGGCCGGTAGCAGAGTAATATTACTGACCCTCTTCGTCCCGCGCCTGGGACAATGCCGAGGCCAGCAGCCCCGTCGGCACCGCCACCACGCCAAGACCCAGCATCAACACCAGAAACGTAAAAAACTTGCCGCCAGCGGTAATCGGATACATATCGCCATAGCCCACGGTTGTCAGAGTGGTGACCGCCCACCACAGACTGTGGAGAACCGATTTGAAGTTGTCGGGCTGAGCGGCATTCTCGAAGTAGTAAATGCCCACGGCCGACAGATACAACACAATCAAGGCCACGAAACCAAACAGAATCAATTCTTCCTTGGCAATCACGACCGCGCGATGAAACCGCTTTACCGCGCGACTGTAGCGAAACAGTTTGAATATTCGAATCAAGCGCAGCAGGCGCACGATACGTATAGAGCGCAGATCGAGCCCGGTGGAAAGATAGAACGGCACAATCGCCAGCAGATCGACAATCCCGAAGAAACTGAACATAAACCGGCGCTTCACCTCGGCGACATAGAGCCGCAACAGGTATTCCGCCGTAAAGATCCCCACCGTAATAATTTCGATGTTGCGCAGTAGCTGCTTGGTCTCGCTATCGAGGTCGGGCAGGGTATCGACGGAAAAGGTAAACAGCGACACCACAATCAGAAACTGAATGGTCAGCGCAAATACCTTGCCCTGAAGGGTGTCGGGGTTCTCGACCATCGACTTGATAAGGTCTTTCACTAGCTATGTCCCGGCTGAGCAAGAAAACGGCGGAGGGATATATCCCATCCCTCCCTCGACTGTCCGCCGGAATTGTACGCGTTTATGGTTAAACACCAAGACCGGCATGACGGGAGCTGCGCACTAGGGAAACGGCTATCGACTTGAACTGCGGAGTGTGCGAACGCGGATCGGTCAGCCGCGAACTGAGCACATTGGCTTCGGGGTAATACGCGGCAATACAGCTACGCGGCAAATTAAACAGTTTCACCTCTACCGCCGACATCTGGCCAAAGTCCGACACAATATCCACGACATCGCCTTCTGCCACACCCAGCTCCAGCGCGTCCTGCTGGTTGAGCAGCACGGTCCAGCGATGTTGCACATCCCGGTAGCTGTCGGCCTCTTCATAAATAATCGAGTTGAACTGGCCTTCGCTGCGCAGCGTCATCAGGGTGAAGGGGCGAGACGATTTGTCGTCCTTCACGCCCGCAGGCACCACAAAGCGCGCCCTACCGTCATGCGTATTGAAATCCGGCGTATGCTTGATGCGCCCGCGCACCATGAACTCCTGCCGGGCCACGTCGATATCGGCCAGCTCCTCCATCCCCGGCACCAGTTCGGCAATCGCCTGTCGGACTTTCTGGTGACGCTTGAACTCCGCAAAATTGAGGCCGCAATCCGGCAGCAGTTGCGCCGCGATATCCGCCAGAATCGCCACTTCCGAGCGCACCGAAGCAATGCGCTGAATGCCGCCCTCGCTGTATCGCACGTAGTTAAACATCGACTCCTGTGTGGTCGGCTCGGGCTCCTCATCGCGGGCACAGACTGGCAGAATCAGCGACTCACCGCGGTCCACGCCGGTGACATGGCCGCGATTCAGCGTCGTGGTCAGGAAGATCTTCAGACCGATACGGTCCAGTGCTTCAGCGGCCCACCGACTGTCTGGCGTGGCCTCGTAGAGGTTGCCGCCCATTATCAGCGCAGCATCAATACCGCCGTCGTGCGCCTTCTCCAGCGACTCCAGCGTGTGCATACCTTTTTCCGTGGGCAGCGTAACGCCATAGCTGGCTTCAATGCGCGCAAACACCTCTTCCGACAACACCGGCTTCACGCCGATGGTGCCAATGCCCTGCACATTGCTGTGCCCGCGCAGTGGCAGCAAACCGGCATTTGCCTTGCCGATCATGCCGCGCAGCAACGCAAGGTTGCTGATCCATTCGATATTGTCGACGCCGTGACGGTGATGGGTCATCCCCATTCCCCAGGCAAAAATCGCGTTTTCCGAGCCGATGTATAACTCGGCAACTTGATCAATCTGCGACTTGGGCACACCACAGCCGTCCAGCAAGGACTCCCAGGATTGCGCAAGCACATGCTCCTGCAACAGGTCAAAGCCTTCGCAGTGCGCCCGGATAAACGCCGTCGCCTCGCCACCCCGCTCGAGAATCGCTTTGGCAATCGCCGTAAACAGGGCAATGTCGCTGCCGGTTTTGGGTTGCAGGTAGATACTGGCGACCTCGTCCCCTCCCTTCATCATCGAGCTGAGCATCTTCGGCGCCGCAAACTGCACCAGCCCGGCTTCGCGCAGGGGATTAATGACCACCACCGCCCCGCCCCGTCGACGCAAGGCAATCAGCTTATGGAGCAAACGGGGATGATTGGACGCCGGATTGGCGCCGATCAGAAAAAACAGATCACAGTGCGCCACATCGTCCAGCTCGACCGTCGCCGTGCCGGTGCCAATGGTATTGCCGAGCGCCTCGCCGGTAGCCTGGTGACAGTAGTAGGAACAGTTGCTGATGTTATTGGTGCCGTACAGGCGCGCCATCAATTGCAGCAGAAAACCCGCTTCGTTGGAGGAGCGACCGGAGCTGTAGAAAAAGCTGCGATTTGGCGAGACGGCCTTCAAGCCCTCTGCGGCGCGGTTCAACGCCCATTCCCACTCCACGACGCGATAGCGATCTTCACCAGCCGGTTTATATACCGGCTTACCGAGACGCCCCAGTGTTTCCAGTTCCCGCGCTGACAGTGCGCGAAAATCATCCAGCTTGTGGGCAAAGACTTCATCGGGAATCGGCGCCTGAATATCTGTCGACTGTGCCTGAATGCTTTTATTGCAGACGGAGGGGAATTCATCCAGCTCGTTGGTCATGCCACCGTGCTGGCCACCCATGCCCAGGCCGCAGGCTTTGCAGGCGTTTCGGGAATTGAGCGCCTTGGCGGAATTCAGCAGGCCGATTCGACTGGCCGTTCTCAGGGTATAGAGGACTTTCTTCGGCCCACCGCCCACAATCGCTTTCACGAACACCCCCTGCCTTCTCGCCAACACGCAACATCGTCATTACCGCACTCACTATAGCGCAAAAAAACTGCTCAACAGCGCAATTTTCTCCAGACAAATAACGAGTTTTCAGTCGCCATTTGTCGAGACCGATCGCCGATGCCCGGAACTGAGGCCAAATTCGGGCACCCGTTTTGGCTGACCCTGGAAGCCGACTTTTAGGCAGTTACAAAAAACGGGCCTTACGGCCCGTTTTATCCACATACACCAAGCGACTTCGCTATTCGCTGCCCTGACGCAACCGCAAAGCCCGGCGCGAATAGAGTTCCGTCTTGGCGGCATTGTGCAGGCTTTGATAAACCGCGGTCAGATTGTCGAGTACCAACAGAGCACGCGCCGAATCGAGAGGCTGTTGCGACTCGATAATGGCCAGCGCCTTCAGAAACAGCGGCTCTGCCTGGCGGTAGCGGCGCCGCATGTACAGCGCAGAGGCCCGGCCATTCAGTGCGTCCGCCTGCATCAGTGGCGCCTGTGAGGCATCAACAGTTTCCAGCAGGCGCATATAACTCTGCTCCGCATCACGATATTGGGCAGCGGCCAACTGTGCATCGGCCAGACTGTTCAACACCCTGACCCGCTCGACACTGCCCTCACCAAAATACTCGACTATCGCTGGCAGCGCCTCGCGGTAATGCCTGATGGCTCCGGCGAAGTCGCCTTGCCGATGCAACGCTATCGCCTGCTCATTGTGCTGCTGGGCCAGCTCGATCGCTGTCGCGGCCCGGCTGTCAGGCGTCAGCGCAAACAGGGCCGCCAACAGCACGGCATGTCGTGTTTTTTTGTCCATAACTTGGAAACAGATTCTGAGGAAAGAAAACGCGGCGAGGCCAACACCTCGCCGCGATCAAACGTGGATTAATACACGTGGGGGCGATACTCAAAGCTCCAGCCGGGTTTTTCCGCAACATCAAACTGGTATGACAGCCCTTCCACAATGTTGTCGGTGCCATTGCCGCTGTTGTCGATATTGCCGCTCAGGTTCATGATCAGGCTGAACTCCACGGTTTCACCTTCCTCGATCACCTGCCCATTCGTCAGGCCGACAATTTTCCCGGTAATTTCAGGGAAGTCAGCGTTCTCAGACGGCTCGACGACCAGATTGGTAATGGTGTAATCGCCACCGTAGGCGGTGAGCCGGTAGTTCTTGATAATGTTGTCACCAAGCTCCAGCCTCCAATGACTGATGGGGAAAGAACCCGAGTCGTGCAACCAATAGGGGAAGGCCTTCTGTAACGGGAAGCTCAGGTTGGGTGACGTCCCTTTGAAGAAGTTATCCCACGAGTTGATCTCGGCGGAGAAGTAATCTTCCAGCAACAGGCTGGGGTAGTCCTCGCGAGCCACCACATCAAAGCTGATCGATTCTTCCTCCGAAGTATCAATGCCGTCACTGACGAGGAACGACGCCGTATAACGCCCTGGCACCTGCGCAACGCCGCTGTAGAAGTCCGCCGTATCAGCGGCATCCGTCAGGTCGCTGCCGTCCGGTTGTGAGAGCGTCCACAGGTAGTAGAGCGTGTCCAGATCGGGGTCAACAACATTCACACTGTGAAAGGTCAGCGGCTCGCCGTTCGCGATATAAGGCTGATCTTCGGTATCGAAATGCGTGTTGCGATGACGGATACGGTGGTGCGCATTGTCATTGCTGATGCGTTCCACGGTCGGCGCACTGTTTGCACCCTTCGCCATCACTTTGCCGTAAGAAATCGTCTGCTGCGACGCGGTAACACCGTGGCTGTCGGTGACCCACAACCAGGCGATGTATATGCCGGGCTTATCGGTGAGCACCCCAGCTCGGGCATTTTTCAGGGTAACGCCTTCTTCGGTCACCACATTTTCATACTGCAATTCAGCGGCACTGCCATCCGGCTTGTCGAACAGCAGCCAGTGGTAGGTAAGGCTGTCACCGTCCTGATCCGAACTGCCACGCCCGTCAAACCAGGCCACTTCGCCAACTGACAGAGTGATTGAGTCAGGAGCCACTGCGGGACGCGGCGCAAGATTGGCCCCGGTGCGAACAATGTATTTTCGCTCCAGCGGCGCACTGTCGGCCTGCCCATCGTTGGCAATCACTTCAAGCAGATATTCGCCCTCGTGAGTGGCAGAAAAATACGGCCAGGACATGGCATTGAGGTCGGGCTCCTCAAACCCCTCCGGCGTGCTGACCCAACGGTAGCGCTGGGTCAGATCATCGCCGTCGAGATCCCATGAATTACCGGACACATAGCCCGCGCCACCCAGTTCCAGCTCCTGCGAATACACTGGCGAGTAGGCGTCGGTTCGCTGAGTGATATTTTCGCTGGCCACCGGCGGCGTGTTCTCTGCGCCCTCGGGCACGTTCACGGTGATTCTGGCGGTACTGATGCCGCTCGGCGCCGTGCCGTCGTAGACCACCAGATGCACCTGCCAGTCCCCCGCGACATCCGGAGTAATCGTCGGGGTCGCAGTATCTGCACCAACCAGTGCCGACTCAACGCGCAGCGCAGAACCGTTTTTCATGTAATTGCCATTCGCGATATAGCCATTGCTGTTGCCCGGCATATACATATACCAGCGGTAGCTGAGCTCATCGCCATCGGCATCGCTGCTGCCAGTGCCGTCCAGCGTCAGCGTCTGGCCGCGCTCAATCGTATACGGGCCACCCGCATCGGCGGTGGGCTTGGTGTTGGACAGGTTCGCCATCACCTCAATCTCCAGCGTGTTGCTGACGTTGCCGTCATAGCGCACAAGCAGCGTCAGCAGATAACTGCCCACGGCGTCGGTATACAGGCCACTGACCGCCGAATGGGGTGTCGTCAGTTCAGCCGTGCTGGTAGCGGGCTGACTGACCAGCGTCCATTCGTACTCCAGCAACGCGGCATCGCCACCGGTGGGAGGCAAGCTGTTACTGCCGTCCAAGGCCACAGTCGTGCCGACCAGCTCACTGTATTCGGTCTGAGCCACGGCTACCGGGTCCGGGTTCGTCGCCGTGACCATCAGGCGATCGTGATTACTGTCCCGGGTGCCGTCGTTGACCAGCAGGTCGACTTCATACTCACCGGGAAAATCCGCGACAAAACTCGGATATGCGGTATCGGCATCGACCAGTTCGGCCTCACTCGATTCCGGCTGGGCGACCAGCGTCCATTGATAGCTGAGCGTTGCACCGTCGCGCGGGGAGCTGCTGGCGGCCCCGTCGAGGGCAACCGTGTCGCCCATTTGTACCGTGAGATCATCGCCCGCATCAGCGGTAGGTTTGGGGCTGCTGCTTCCGCCACCACCACCGCCACCACAGGCGGCGAGCAGCAGCGAGGCGCACATGAGTACGCGCAATTTTGTAAGAGGTCGCATGGATGATTTCTCCATTAATGAGCGAAAGTTAAAAACTCCAGGTCAGGCTGAGCCGCGCAGTGCGGCCTGGCGCCGGGACCATGCCCAGACTCAGGGCATCGAGGTAGTACTGATCGGTGGCATTGTCGATATTGAAATCCACACTCAACTGCTCGCTGTGCTGCCAGCTCGCATAGAGGTCGACCAGTCGGTAGGCGTGCCACGGCACCGGGCTGTTGAAACCCCGTGCCGTGTCATCGTTAAAAGGGGGGGTGGGTGTGCGCTGCCCCATATAGGTCAGACGCAGGCCGGTATCCAGCCGTTTTTTGAACAGCCTTGCGCCCAGCGTTACCGTCGCGTGCCACTCGGGGGGAATCATGTTGTTGAAGTAGGAGTTGGCAACGCCGTAATCGTTACAGCGTTCACGCCGATAACTGCCGTAGTGGCAGACTTCGATATGGTCGTATTTGGTCCCGGCAACGCTGCCGTAAAAGCGGCCCTGATCGTATTCCACACTCAGTTCGGTGCCGTGCAATTCGACACTGTCGATATTGCGCATCACGAACATTTCATTGCCCTCCTCCCACACATTGGGAGACGTGCGCGTCAGATAGTCCTCGGTCAGGTTGCGGAAGCGCGCGAGTTTCAGGGCAAGGCGGTCGGCCTCAAACAGCACGTCGCGGCGCAGTACATTCACCCCCGCTTCGCGGTTCGTCGCGTGCTCGGGACGCAGCGCCACATCAAGTGCCGGCTTTACCGACCAACCCTGGGTAGCTTCAAACAGGCTGGGCATCCGCAGCGCTTCCGCGTGGCGCAGATAAAACTGCACGCCGTTCAGCCAGGGCTCCCAGCTCACGCTGAAAACCGGCGCAGAACCACTGTTGCGGGTGCGATAGCTAATCGGATCGCACTCGCCGTCGCCATCGCGATCCACGCAGTAAATGCTCTCCACATACACTTCTTCAACGCACTCGCCGGTGGCATCGTAAACGCACTGCATCTCACCCTGAGGAACAATGGGCTTGTGGTCTTCGGTTTCCACCCGCAGATAACGAATACCGCTGTTCAGGGTCAGCTCTTCCCAGGGTTGCCACTGCCAATTGAGAAATGCCGCCAGCTCGTCGCGCTCGCCGATACGACCAAACGCCGCATTGGCAAGCGGGTTCTCCAGATCTTCGGCAGGAATTGGAGTATCAATATCCTCCCACTGAGCACTCACTCCGTAGGACAGCAGGTGCTCACCCCAGCCCTGCCACGTCATTTCATTGCTGAGATCGAGCCCATATCGGTCGTAGGTCTCCGCCTTCGGCTCGGGAGAGTTGAACGATTCATAGATATCTTCGGAGTAGCTGCGGTTCAGCGACCGGGTGTGGGTATGCCAGAGATTGGCCCGCAGATTCAGCCAGTCACGATTACCCGGATTCCACTGGTAGCGACTGGTGTAGGTATCGGCGGTCACCGTGCTGCTCTCGGTCTGGCGTATTTTCTCCAGCCAGATGAGCTGCGAGGGCATCAGCTCGCCGTACTCACTGTCGTAGCGCTGGTAACTCAATGTCCAAAGCTGGTCGTCCGGCAGGTAGATATCGCTTTTCAGCAACAGGCTTTTGCTCTTGTTGTTGCTGTTGACCACGCGCTCCTCGCCGCGAAAACGCGAAATTCCCTCGCGCAGCGCCGTCACCTCGGTATAGAACGGCAGCTCGCGGTATTGCAGCTCTACATCGGGAATCGGACCGTCTTTGCCGGTGTAGTAGTTGCCCTGATCCCGCTGCGCGTAGGCGATAACCACATCGACGGTTTCAAAGCGCTTGGCCAGCGCGAGACTGCCCGCCCAACTGCGGAAATCGAGCAGCCCCGGACGATCCATTCCCGACGGCTCGCCGAAGCTCTCCGGCAGCGCATGTTCACCTTCACAGAGCCCCGGTGAGGCACAATCCACGCGGTATACCATACCGGTGCCGTTCACCCCGGCAGCCGTACCGGCACTGGGCGGCCGACTGCTGTTGCTCATCAGGCTGCCGCGCAATCGCAAGCCCCAATCCTTGTCGGTGGTGATGATGTCGTCCACCGACAGCGTGCGCATGCTCACCACACCGCCAGTGGCACCGGCACCATCGGCATCCATCACCGGGCCTTTGCTGATATCGATGCCGCCGATCAGATCGGGATCGACATAGCTGCGCGATGCCACCCCCGCATAACCGCGATACACAGTGGTTTCCTGCCGCGCGCCATCGATCAGTACCGGCACCCGGCTCTGTCCCTGCATGCCCCGAATATTGATATCCAGGCCGCCACTGTTGCGGTTCTCGCCGACCAGTACGCCGGGTGTGCCCTGAAAAATATCGCCGACCGAGGTACCGCGAAAGCGGGCAATCTGCTCACCGGTGATCACACTCGACGACTCCGCCGCACGGTAGGGCGCGTCCTCTGCGGCAATGTCGACCCCGCTCTCCACTTTCAGCTTGGGCAGCAGGGTCATGCCGTCGACCGCTGTCGATTGCAGCACAACGGTGGCGTCGTCACTCAAATACCATTGCAGGCCGGTGCCCGTGAGCAGGGTGTTCAAGGCCTGATCCACCGTGAATTCGCCGGACAAGGGCCAGGACATCAATCCATCTACCGTGGGCGCATCCACCGACACCTGCATACCCGACTGCCGGGCGAACTGCCCCAGCGCCAGATGCAGGGATTGGGAGGGAATCTCAAAATGGCGTAGCGGCGCCGCAGCCGATTGCGCAACGGCACTCCCTACCCCGCACAGACTCAACAGCACCGACAAGAAAATCCGGCTTTTCCAGCACCTCAACATGCAACACTTCCCAATCAAAAATAAATCTCATTCGCAGAAACTGCTCTTCAAAAACGAACAGCCTCACGACTTTTTTCATGGGAATCAGGAAAAGTTGAAATTTGCCCCCAAAGGGCGGAAAGCGGGGGCTCAGGAGCCCCGTACGATGCGCAGCAGGCCGCCCAGTTCCAGCACTTGCCCGCTGTAGGGCTGAATCAGGCCACGCAGGGCAAGGTCAGGAGAGCTCAGGTCGTAACTGCCGGTCACCCGGCGCTGCGCCAGAGCCGGGTCGGCGATAAAAATACTGCCGGGATAGAAGCGATCAAGGGCCTCCACCACATCGGCCACAGTGCGGTTGTGAACGAACAGCCGCCCTTCCCGCCAGGCCGCCACGTTTTCAGGCGCGATGCTATCGACCCGCAGCTCACCGCTGCGGCGCTCCAGTGTCAGCTGCTGGCCGGGCACGAGCTGATGCCCCAGATCGCCGTCATAGCTTACCGACACCGCGCCACTCTGTACGCTCACGGCATACAGACCACTGGCATTCTGCACATCGAATGACGTCCCCAGCACGGTCACATCCATGCTGTCGGCACTCACCACAAAAGGCCGCTGGGCATTGCGCACCACATCGAAAAACGCCTGCCCTGCCAGCAGCTCAACGCGTCGCTGACCATCGGAGTAATCGGTGCGGATCGCACTCTCGGCACTGAGGTGAACGCGGCTGCCGTCGGGCAGCGAGACTTCACGCAGCTCGCCACTGCCGGTCTGATGATCGGCCAACAGTTGCAAACGCAGAGACGGCCACAACACCACCAGCAGACACGCCGCCACCGCAACCGTCAGCAGGGGCTTCAGCACTCCACGACGCGGCGGCGCCACCGGCTCCGGTCTGCGCTCGGCCGCTTCAACCGCTGCGGGCCACTGGCTGCGATCGGGCTCCATTCCGCCCATCGTATTCCACACATTGCGTGCGCGCTGCCAGGCGTAGGCGTGTCCGGGATCGGCGGCCAGCCAGGCGGCCAGCTCGCGCCGTAATTCCACATCGTCGGGCGCCTGCTCACTGCGCAGCATCCAATCGATGGCCTGCTCGAGCAGCGCGTCGGCGTCGGGTTTAGAAGGCTTGTGGGTCATTGCCGGGTTCCAGCTCAATCCTGAGCCAGACTCTCTCCAATTCGCATAGCGTCAATGCTGAGTAAACGAATAATCGGAGCGCTTTTTTCAGACGCAGTTCCATGTCGCGGGCGGCGCGCTCCGGCATTCACTGCGGCGCGTCCTCGTCCAGCGCGCTGGCCAGTTGCACCAGCGCCTGCCGAATCATGCGATGTACTGTCGCAGTGGAAACCTCCAGCCGCGCCGCAATATCAGCCAGAGTATACCCGCCAAAGCGGTGCATCTCGACGGCCAGACGCTCTTTTTCAGGCAGCTGTTCCAGCACCCTGGCCAGTCGCCCGAGCTGATCGCCCTGTACGAGCTGCTCCTCGGGGCTGGCCTCCCCCACCGGCTCCAGCCACGACACGTTGTTGCCGTCCATGTGCCGGGACTCCATCGCCGACCGCCGCAACATATCAATCGCGAGGTTGCGAACGATGCGATACAGGTAGGCCACTCCCGACACCGAGGGTGTTTCACCGCCGGGGAGATAGCGAAGAAAGGCGTCCTGAACAATGTCCTCCGCCCGCGCGCGACAGCCAATAATCGGCGTCGCGTAGTCAACCAGCGCCGCGCGATGCGTCATATAGGTTTTGAGCTTTTGATCAGCGTACTTCACGAAGCGACAGACCCGGCCGGAGAAGAAATGGGACGCTGGCAGTGCACGAGGCGCAATCACCTGACACAGCCAATAACACAAATGAGAACCATTCTCATAATAATCAACGCCGCCACGGATAGCAAGCGCCGCCATCAACGCGCCGTTATTGCCGCCCCCTTACCGGGGCAGGCCAGCGGTTTACAGCGCTGATCAGGATAAGACGATTTGATCATTGCCTTTTACTATCACAAGCATAGAAACAATCATTTTTATTATTTTGATAGGCAAAACTAATATTAAGAAAGGCAAAGCAGAAGGGGAAAACCGTGAATTGCAGAACGATTGAGTACGTTGTCGAGTTGCTCCGAACAGGCTCATTGCAGGAAGCCTCGCGCTTTTGCAATGTCACTCCCGGCACCATGAGCGGACAGATCACCCGTCTGGAGCACTATCTTGGCGTGACGCTGTTTACCAGCCGATCAACCCCCGCCCAACTGAATCCGGAAGCGGAAGCCATCGTGGCAAGAATGCAGCAGGTGGTGGAGCATATGCGGGAAATCCGCCGGATCAGCCGAGGCATGGCGTGAACGCTGCCGACTTATGAGACATGAGGCATAACGCTGAACCGGCGCCACTCAGGCGCCGGTCGACGGCTTTACTGCATCGCGCGCAGCATCCACGCCGTTTTTTCGTGCAGGCGCATGCGGTCTGAAATCAGCCCGGCGGACGACTCATCCCCGGCATCCTGCGCCAGGCTGAGCACGTCGCGACAGCGCCGCACCACCTGCTCGTGACCCTCGCACAGCATCGCGACCATGGTCTTGGCCTCGGGCACCTCTTCCACTTCCTTGATCGCCGTCAGCGAGGCGAAGGCCTTGTAAGTGCCGGGCGCCGCCACATCCAGTGAACGGATGCGCTCGGCAATATCATCCACAGCCACCGCCAATTCGGTGTACTGCTCTTCAAACATCAAGTGCAGCGGGCGAAACTGCGGGCCGGTCACATTCCAATGGAAATTATGCGTCTGTAAATACAGCGTGTAGGAGTCTGCCAACAAGCCTTTTAGCCCTTGGGCAATCGCATCCCGGTCTTCAGCAGAAATTCCGATATCCATCCTTGTATCCTCTCTTCAAAATCATGATGAAGCCGCATAGTAGCGCGAGACCCGACCACTGCGGACCCGGTTTGATAAGGCCAAACAGAGACTCAATAGACATCCCGGCGATAGCAACCGTCATTTTCCAACTGCTCGACTCGTGCATCTCCCAGCACCTCCCGCAGTGCCGCATCGACCCCGCCCGCCATTCCGTCGCGGCTGCCACAGACCATAATCACCGCACCGCGCGAGACCCAATCCTGTACCGCCAGCGCGCGTTGACGCAGAACCTCCTGAACATAGGCGGCGTTCTGCTCTGCTCGTGAAAAGCACAAATCCAGCCCCGGCAGGTAAGCGTCGCGCTCCAGTTCAGCAATCTGCTCGGCGTAGGGACGGTCACACGCCGGGGAGCGCTCACCGTACACCAACCAGTTCTGCCGATAGCCCGACTGTCGCCTCGCCTCGAGATGTCCCCACAGTCCCGCAAGGCCGGAGCCGGCACCGATAAGGATCAGTGGCGTATCGCCCTCCGGCGTGGCAAAGAGTGGGTTGGCGCGCAGCTTGAGTTCGACATATTCCCCCAGCGCCATCTGCTCGCAGAGATAGCCGGATGCCATGCCCGCTTGCCCGTGTTCGTCATACTGCAAACGTACCAGCAGCTCCACTGACTCGCTCTGCGGCAGTGAGGCGATGGAGTATTCCCGCGCGCGCATGGCCGAGCCGGGCAGGCGAATTTCCGCAATCGCGCCCGCCTGCCAGTCCACTTCCTGCGTGGCTGGCGGCAATAAACGCAGGGCATACATCGGCGCGCCGGGACTGCCCTCGTTCACACAGCGCCGACTCTGCAAGGTCCACGGCAAAAACTCGCCGTAACCATGCGCGGCCTCTGCGGTGACAGCCTCCCCCAAAATCGCCCCCAGCCACTGATCAACCGCCTGTGCCATCTGGTCAGTGCCGCAATCAATCTCTGCACAATTGACCGCGCACTCCGCCCCGGCCTCAGCCAGTGCCGCATCAAGCTGATGGCCGTAAGCACAGAAATGCGGGTACTCACGGTCACCCAGCGCCAGCACCTGATAGCGCAGCGAGGACAGATCAGGTAACGCCGCCTGCGCGAACTGGGAGAGAAAGCGCGCGGCATTGTCCGGCGCTTCGCCTTCGCCATAGGTCGCGGCAATGCAGTAAAGCTGACGAGCAGACTGCAAGCTGTCGAGATCCAGCCGGTTCAGCGGCAGCAGTCGTGCACCGTCAGGCAGGCTTGTCGCCAGCCGCTGAGCAATGCCCAAGGCGCGGCCACTCTGGCTGGCGTAGGCCACCAGCACATCCCCCCGACCGTCACCCTCACTGGGCTGGGCCAGTCGGTAGGCCCGATGACACTGCCAGGTGAGCAACAGCCACGCAGTAACCGCCAGCAGCGCGTACAACACCGTTTGCCAGTCGATCATCAGCGATTACTGCGGCAGAACCTCGAATGTAGCCACATAAACACCACTGCGTTCGGTTGCCGGCGCCTTGGCATTGCCGTCTTTGTATTCAGCCTCTAACCAGTAGCGACCGGCCGCAGGCCAGGCAAAACTGGCCACACCGTCCGCGTCAGCCATTACCGTGATTTCGTCCTGGCTGTTGCGGTAACGCACACCGGCGGGAATCACCGTGACGCTGGCGCCCTTGGCGGGCTCGCCGTCAATCAGAAAACGGAAGCGGGCCTTTTCACCGGCAAACAGATCGTTGGGGTGAGAAATCGGCTGCATTTCAAGACCGTCGTTGCTGGGTGCCAGCGCTTTTTCGGAAGGCAGTCCCGCCGTGATAAAGGTTTCGATGCGGCGAGATGAATAACTGACCTGCAGATTCTTTGCATCCTTGGGCACCGCTTTTTCAAAGTCACCGGGTTTGGGCTGTTGACCGCGACCGGGCCAGAACGCGCGCTTGCCGTCGGCAGTTTCCCAGCGAGCGCGCAAGCCGCTACTCGCGATGGCAATTTTATAAGTGCCGTCCTGCTTAAGCTGCAGATCGAAGGTGCTGCGCAGCTTACCGGTGTGGGGATTCTCTGCCTTCACTTTACTGCCATCCGGCGCCGTAATATCCAGTGAACTCAGGCGCATAGCCGCGTGATCGGTATAGAAAATGTCATTGGACACAGCGGCGTCCACCGTCACCCAAGGCTGCTCACCCGACAGCACAGTGGAAGCGGGCAGGAACCAGGCACGGTGAGCATCTGCCGCCATCGGCAAGCTGAAGGCCAGTGCAAAAAGTGCGGGTTTAACGAATTTCATAGCTATTCTCCTCGGTCATTCTTGCGAATAGGAAAGATCAGGGTTCGAGATGCAATTGCAGGCGGCCGAGTTCGGTCTCCCCCTGCGCGGAAAGCGACTGGGCAGCCTTGGCTGGCCAGCTGAAGGGGATTTTCAGCAGCTCACGACCGCCGACTTCCCGGGCAGCCTCAACATTGAGCAGGTAGTCACCGGCGGGCAGCGCCTGCAGTGCGGCATTCAACTCAACACGGTGCTGGCCCGGCGCTTTGGTCGCACCACTAATGCCGTCAACCGGCATATCCAACCCGCGACCACTTCGACGCCACCACTGGCGCATATCCTTCAGCCACTCTTCACCTTTTTCACTGCCGTCACGGAGCTGATACCACACCGCCACATTGTGAACATCGCGGCTGCCCTTGCCTTGAATCCAGATCGCCACATAGGGGCGGTGGTACTCCGCCACATCAATCGTGGGCAGTTCGACATCCAGCCAGCTTTCTCCCGCGTGGGCCGTCGAGCAGCACAGCAGCACCCACAGCCATACGCCTTTTTTCCTCATGGTTTTCCCCAACTAGTGAACAAACAGAATGATTAATAAAAACGGAATCAACACGCCCAGCGCGACGGCGGGCCAGGTAAACGGCCGGTGGCGTGTCTGGCGTTGCAATAGCAGCAACCCCGTAAGCGAGAACAGCACGCAGGCCCCGGCAAAAATATCGATAAACCAGCTCCATGCGGTGCCTGTATCACGCCCCTTGTGCAGGTCATTGAAGTAAGCCACCCAGCCACGGTCCGTGCGCTCATACAGCAAGTCGCCGCTGTACAGATCCAGGCTCAGCCAGGCATCGCCACCTGGCCTGGGCAGGGCAACATAGAGCTCGTCTTCGCTCCATTCGGCGCGCCCTTGAGACAAGCTCAGGGCCTGCTCCCGCGACAGCCATTGCCGAAGTGCGCGCGGCAGTCCGGCCGGTTTCTCCGCCAGCGCGTTCAAGTCCTCGACCAGACTGTCGGGAACCATCACTTCCAGGCTGTAAACCTGCGGCGTCGAGGGAATACTCGCAGCATGATTGAGTGTGATGCCGGTAATCGCGAAACCGAGCATACCCACCAGACAAATGGCGGAACTCACCCAGTGCCACTGCCTCACGGTGCCTAATGCCAGGGTTTTCAAACGCAACGTGCTTTCCTTCTCGTTACAACGCAAAACGGCTCAACACATGCCGAGCCGATAGGGGGCCTTGGCCCCAGGGTTCTGGCAGAGGCTGTTAACAGCCCCCGCCGCATTCAAAGACAGACGAATGGATTAGAACGTCACACTGACGCCAACCCAGAAATTTCGCGCCTTGTCTTTGTTGTTGTAGTCATCGGTAAACTCCACCTCACTGTCCACACCACGACCGGTCAGGTACTCGTAAACGCCGTCACCATTTTTATCGTCATAGGTGGTGCTATAGCTGGTGAAATCCTCATCCAACAGATTGTTCACCCGCGCGTGAATGGTGACGGATTCGTTGACCACTACCGAGCCACCCAGATGCAGTACACGGTACTCTTCGTAATATTGAGGATTACCTTTATCATCGGTACCGCGATAACGGTCGGAGCGATGCTCCCAGGTGAGGAACAGATCAACCCGGTCGTTGATCTGCCAGTCCAGCGTGGTGTTAGCCATATGCTCGGCACTGTTGGTCAGCGGCAGGCCTTTTTCTGCGCCGCTGGTCTGCTCGCTATCGGTGTAGGTGTAGTTCATACGCAGCGCCAGATTGGGTGAAATCTGGTAGCGTCCGGCCAGTTCCGCGCCCCGAATTTCAGCCTCGTCAATATTGATGTTCTGGCGGTAGTCGTCGTAACCCAGGTCTTCATAGGCGCCGAGGTTGGCGCAGGGCTTCACGCCTCCAGTCTGCTCACAGGATTGCACCGCATCGCCGCGAACAATCTTGTCCTCGAACTGGTTCTGGAAGAAGGTGATATTGAAGTTGTGGCGCGCGGTCAGCGACTCCCAGTACAAGGCGATCTCAGTATTCTCACTGGTCTCGGGCTTGAGGTCCGGATTGCCGACAAACGGGATGGTGCCTTGGCCACCAAAGCCGGTAACACCGTTATACAGGTCCGTGGTTTTCGGAGTTTTATAACCGGTGCTGATGCCGCCTTTTACCGTCCATTCCGGGTGCAGGCTGTACACACCGTAGAGGCGCGGACTGGTATTGCTGCCGAACTGCTTGTGGTCGTCGTAACGCACACCGGCGGTAATGGTCAGCGGGGGGATCGGCGTCCAGTTGTCTTCGACGAACAGCGAGTACATCTCATGCTCAGAGACAACACCTTGGCCATCGTCGCCGCCCTCCATACCAAAGACGCCATCTTCCAGTTCGCCGTCAATGTACTGGCCACCGACGACCAGCATGTGCTCACCCGCCAGGTTTTCCAGCGGAATATCCAGACGCGCATCCAGCGTGTACTGGTTGCTTTCCATCGGGCGTTTGGGACGCGGCAGGAAGGTATCGGCCATAATTTCCCGGCGCTCTTCCTCAGTCAGACCGGCATAACTACCTGTGCCTTCAAATATCTCTTGCTGCAGGGCGCGCTCTGTAGCAGTCAGTGGCAAGGTACGACCGAGGTTCGCCGTTTCGATATAGGCCAGCGAGACAGTGCTGTCAGCAAAGCCCCAGTCGCCCTCGTGGGTCAACGACCACTGGTCGCGGGTAAATTCCTGCTCGGCGGCATAACCGGCGCGGGGGCTGCTGGCAAACAGGCGATCAATACTGTCTACCGTCCCTAGGGGGAAGCTGCCGTCAGCATTGGGGGTGTTGTCGTATTTCTGTTCAGATTTGTCGAAGTCAAAGACCAGTGACTGGCGCTCGCTTGGCGTCCAGCTCAGGCGAAAGCCCAGTGACTTGTTGGTGTTGTCCACCGTCTTGCCACCAGCGCCAAAGCCCAGCGAACGTACATGCACATCGCCATTCGGGTCGCGAACAGGCGCATATTCCGGGTTGGAAGCTTCCCGATCGTAGACACTGCCGCGCACGGCCAAACCCAGCTTGCCGGGGATCAGCGGTCCCATCACATTGAAATCGGTAGTGGTGTCTTCGCCGAAGGCTTCATCTTCCTGGAAAGTGCGGCTGAAGTTGATACCGCCGGTCCAGGTGTCAGTAATTTTCTTGGTGATCACATTGATCACCCCGCCCAGCGCATCGGCGCCGTACAGTGTCGATGCCGGCCCACGAATCACCTCGACGCGTTCAATCGCGGTCAGCGGCGGAATATGGTTGAACTGGTTGCCACCGAAGTTGTTGGGATAAATATCACCGTGGTTGTTCTGGCGGCGGCCGTCGATCAGCAGCAGCGTATAGTCGGCGCCCATGCCGCGCATACTGACGGTGCCCTGCCCGGTTTTATCGCGGGTCTCGCCAATATCCACCCCTTCCAGCTCACGCACCACATCGAGCAGAGTGGTATAGGGACGGCTCTTCAATTCCTCCTGATCCACCACGGAAATACTCGCCGGTGCATCCGTAATCTTCTGCTCAAAACCCGAGGCGGACACCACCAGCTTTTGCAGCATGACGGTTTCGCCCAGATCGATCGCCTCAGCCGCCGCTGGCGCTTCACTCAGCACGTAGCTGCCATTGGCCTGGCGGTTGGCCGTCAGGCCCGTGCCACCGAGCAGCCGCATCAGCGCCTGCTCCGGTGTGTAGCTGCCGTCCAGTCCGGCGGTTTCGCGCCCTTCCAGCAGCTCCGTTGCGACGCTCAGCGAGACGCCACTCTGCTGTGCAAAGCGGGTTACCGCACTGCCGAGGTCACCGGCAGGAATCGAGAACTGTGTGAGGTTGGCAGCGGCTGGCTGCGCAATGACAGAGGGCGCGGCGACGCTCAGGCCCATTGCTGTCGAAAGCAGCAATGCCTGGCATCCACCGTGTGGGCGAAAGCGTTTGAATAACATCCGTAACTCCTTTTCCAGGGCTGTTGAGGGCCTGTTTTTCTGAGACTTGTGTAGGGATATCGAACGAAGCCCAAGAAAAGGGAACCGATTCTCAAAAATAAATGAGAATTAATATCAAATAGTCATGCCGCGCTGACATTCACCCACCACGGCAGCGGAACATCGACGCGGATCGGCAGACTGGCACCGAGCATTTCCAGCGCCATATCGGTATTTGAAGTGGGAAATGATCCCGTGACCCGCAGCGCCGCCACGTCCGGCGACACATGAATAATGCCGTGCCGGTAGCGCGACAATTCCGACAGCAACTCGCCCAGCGGCTCGTCGTGGGCCAGCAGCAGGCGACGCGTCCAGGCCTCGTAACGCGGCTCGGCAGCCTCCACCGCCACAATGGCATCGCGACCGAAGCGGCACTGCTGGCCCGCTGCAAGCTTCTGCACCTGACCGCCACGCGTGCGCAGATCGACGCGACCGTCATACACCGCCAGCACTTGTGCCTGAGCATCGCCGCCACCGCGCAGCGCAAACCGCCCGCGCTCACAACTCAGCTCGGCGGCCGCTGTCGACACCGTCATGGGCGACTTGCCTGCCACCGCTTCAACAAACACATCGCCGCGGTGAACGCTGAGCCGGCGCCGCCCGGCGCCTAAATTGCTGTCCAGACTGCTGTCGGTGTTCAACCAAACGCGACTGCCATCCATCAACGACAACTGCCGCACTTCGCCAACTGCCGTGCGCTCCCCGGCCAGCCAATGTTCATAGGGCGCAAACATCCAGGTCGCCGCCGAGGTGACACCCAGCGCAGCAATACACTTCAACGAGCCGCGCCGGGTCAGCCGACGCCGCTGCAAGCGCTTGAGAGTATCGCCAACGGGCAGCGAGTTGCCGACATCGCGCAGACCGTCAAAGCGCTGGGAAACCGCTTCGATATATTGCCAGGCTCGCTGGTTCGCCTCGTCGGCGGCCACCCAATGCCGCCAGGCGCGCTCCGCATCGCTATCCACCTGCTCGTCGGCCAGACGCGCATACCACTGGGACGCCTCTCGAAGCGCGCGGTGCTGTTCCCGCTCCAGACTCATATCAAGGCCTCGTCCGCCTGCACTTCCAACAGCACACATTCGTACATGGCTCGCGCCATATATTTCTTCACGCTGCGCTCCGACACAGCAAGGCGCTTGGCAATCTCGCTGTACGTCAGCCCCTCCAGTCGCGACATCAGAAACGCGGCCGCCACTTTCTCTGGCATCTGCCGCAGCATCGCGTCGACCTCATAGAGGGTTTCGATCACCAGGGCCTGCTCTTCCAGCGAGGGAATCACCCACTCCGGCCATGCCGCTACTGCATCCCTCCACGCCTGCTCCACCTGACGCCGACGCCAGAGGTCGACGCACAGGCCTTTGGCAACCGTGGTCAGGTAGGCACGCGGCGAGTCATCCCCCAACACCTGCGGACGTCGCATCAAACGGATAAACGCGTCCTGAGCCAGATCGGCGGCATCGTGATCACAGCCCAGCCGCCGTCGCAGCAGCGACAGCAACCAGGGATGATGATCCTTGTAGAGGGCGCCGAACTGCTTCTGCGCCGCCGGAGAAACCGACATGGCTGACCTTGAATCCGGGAAAAGAAAACGACACACAAATAACAATCATTCTCATTATAGTAAAATAATGCCGCATTACACAATGCCGCTGTATTGACCTGTCAGGATCACAGCACTGGCCCGGCGATATTGCCTTTGCGTACCGCCTGCGTTTTATTAAGGTCTGGGTATCAACGCCCTACCGCTCGCCCGTCGCTAACAGAGGTCATACCGTGAAGCCAATCACCCAACCCGCCCTATTGCTGATCACCGCACTGTCCTGTTCATCGCTATGGGCGAATGCCGTCAGTGATACCTGGCGAGAATTGACCTATTCACGATTTGATAACGCCACAGCCATCCCGCCGGGCACGTATAAGAAGGCGGTTTTCCTCGACACCGGCAGTCACCCTGCGCCGGTGGTCAGAGTGCAAGGAGCCCAAACACGATACGGCAAAGACCGGGCGAAGGAATTTACCCGCAGCATTGCCGGGCCGGAGAGCTTCGCCCGCAATCCCGTCAAACTGGGTATTCGGCTGCCGGTGATCGACCTCGCCACACTGAACGCCGGCTACAGCAGCCCGGCATGGGGAGTGAACACCGAGCTGAAGCGACTCATGCCGCACTACAACGTGCAGACCCAGCAGGCGCTTGCCGACTATGCCGCCGCCAATGGCGTTGATCTGTTCGTGATTGAGGACGAAGTGCGCACCACGCTGCTGTCGCTGGGCACGGTGACGATTGGCGAATACGCCGACAAAACCGATGTGCTGAATATGCGGACAAGCTTTGCACTGCATCTGTCCGGCAATTTGATCGCGGTCGACCCGCAAAGTGGCGAGGCCATCAGAGCCTGCGAATTCAAGGCATCAGAAAACCTCTCCAGGCTCGCCCCGTCAATGAAGAAGAAATACAAGAACGCCTGGCGCCTGAGCCCGCTTAAAGACCGGGACGACGGCGTCAGCAATTACCGGGGACCGAGTCAGGAAGAGATCGCCGCCGTGCAGCAGTTCTACAAAGCGACACTGCAGCAAGCGCGACAGGACTGCCCCTTTCTGCAAAGTCTGGAAAACAGCGCGGCCGGGGCGAGCTGACTCACTCTCTACAAGCCACCCTCTACAAGCCATCCTCTACAACTGACCCAAGATGATTCAGGCCTCAGCAATGACGACTCCGCAAGCATCGCTGAGGCCTTCCCAGCCATTAACCGATCCAGTTAGCCTTACGGCGCAGGTCCAGCGTGTGAGGGTATTCGCCCGGCGATTCTTCCGGAGGTGGTGACATAGGGCGCGGCGGCGTTTCAAAAAACTCGCGTACAGCATCCAGATCAGGGTTGGGGGTAAACGGCCCCGGCGTGTGGCTGGTCACATCAAAGCGGTTAATGCGCCGCGACTCGGCCTCGAAGGCGTTCACCGGGAAGACATCGTAGCTGCGACCGCCGGGGTGGGAAACGTGATAGGAACAGCCACCCACCGAGCGACCATTCCAGGTATCAATCAAATCAAACACCAGCGGCGTGTGCACACCCAGCGTGGGGTGCAGCGCTGACGGCGGCGCCCAGGCACGGTAGCGCACCCCCGCAACGTACTCGCCGTGACGGCCGGTACTGCGCAGCGGCACCCGGCGGCCGTTGCAGGCCAGCACATAGCGGCCATCGGTCAGCCCACTTACCTTCACCTGCAAACGCTCGACCGAGGAATCCACATAGCGCGCGGTGCCAAAGCTGCCCACTTCTTCACCCAGCACATGCCAGGGCTCAATCGCCCAGCGCAGTTCGATCTCAATGTCGTTAATCACCGTGCGGCCATAATGGGGGAAGCGGAATTCCTCGAAGGGCAGCAGCCAGTCGCTGTCGAAGTCGTAGCCGCGCTGGCGCAGATCGGCGACCACTTCCATCACGTCCGCCCAGATATAGTGCGGCAGCATAAATTTATCGTGCAGCGAGGTGCCCCAGCGCACCAGCGGCTTGCGGTAGGGCTCGTCCCAGAAGCGCGCGATCAGGGCACGAATCAGCAACACCTGCACCAGCGACATGCGCGCATGGGGCGGCATTTCAAAGCCACGGAATTCCAGCAGTCCCAGTCGCCCGGTCGGGCTGCCCGGCGCATAGAGTTTATCGATACAGAACTCGGCGCGGTGGGTGTTGCCGGTCACGTCGATCAGCAGATTGCGCATCAGCCGGTCGATCAGCCAGGGCTGCTCCGCCAACCCGTCGGGCATCTGCTGGAAGGCGATCTCCATTTCATAGAGCATTTCGTCCCGGCCTTCATCTGCGCGGGGCGCCTGACTGGTCGGGCCGATAAAGGCGCTGGAGAACAGGTAAGACAAGCTCGGGTGATGCTGCCAGAACGACACCAGACTGCGCAGCAGATCGGGCCGCCGCAGTATCGGGCTGTCGGCGGGCGTTGGCCCGCCAAGCGTAATATGGTTGCCGCCGCCCGTGCCGGTATGGCGACCGTCGAGCATAAATTTCTCGGTAGCCAGGCGCGATTCTTTCGCGGCCTGATACAGCTCTTCGGTGTTCGCCACCAGCTCGCGCCAACTGCCCGCAGGATGAATATTCACCTCGATTACGCCGGGGTCGGGCGTAACCAGCAGCTTGGTCACCCGCGGGTCGCGGGGCGGCTCGTAACCCTCAATCATCAGTGGTGCATTCAGTTCGGCCGCGATTTCCTCCAGCACCGCCAGAATCGCCACGTATTGTTCCAGCGCATACAGCGGCGGCATAAAGATGTGCAGCTTGCCGTCGCGGGGCTCCACACACAGCGAAGTGCGAATCGGCAATGTCGACCCGCCACCGGTTTTTTCAGCGGGCTTCTCGCTGGGCTTCGCTGTGGGTTGCGGACTGGTACTGGCAACGCCGCTGCCGGGCACCGGCATATGCGCCGAGCCATCGGTGTAGGCCTCGCGCTTCAGCAGCGGCTGATGCGGCTCAAAGGGGTCGCGTTCCGGCGCACGCGGCACTTCATCAATACCGATGATTTCATCCAGCGGCAGGCGCAAGCCCATCGGCGAATCACCGGGCAACAGAGTGACTTTCTCGCGCTTCACCGACCACACCGAGCTGCGCCAGCACTGGGCAAACAAATCCCACTCCAGCGGCAACACAAAGCCCGCTGGTTTATCCATGCCGGTTTCCAGCAGCCGCACCAGTCGGCGCCGGGTCAGATCATTCTTGGCTTTGGCGGCAAGCTTTTCGAGGTTGTGGGGAATTTTCTGTTCTTGCAGCAGGTAATAAAGTGCGTCTTCGTAGGTCGGTTGCAGAAAGCGCGCATCCAGCCCCAGCCGGCTGGTGAGCTTTTTGCCAAAAGTCCTGGCCAGCGCCAGGTCGTGGCCGTAATCCTTGTCCACCCGCGCCAGCAATTCCGGTCGCGACCACAGCGGTTCGCCGTCGGTGCGCCAGAACAAGCCCAGCGCCCAGCGCGGCACTTCCTCACCGGGATACCATTTACCCTGCCCATAATGCAGCAGGCCCTTGGGCGCAAAATGATCGCGCAGGCGCAGCAGCAAAGTCTTCGCCAGCCGCAGCTTGTCGGCGCCCAGCGCCTCGGTATTCCACTGGGCCGATTCCATATCGTCCACCGACACAAAGGTCGGCTCGCCGCCCATGGTCAGCCGCACATCGTTGTCGACCAGCTTCTTATCAACATCCTCGCCCAGCTTGAGAATCGCCGCCCACTGGGCGTCGTTGTAGGGCTTGGTTACACGCGGATCTTCGTGCACCCGAGTGACGACGTTGCTGTAGTCAAACTCCACTTCGCATTCGTCGGTAAAGCCGTCGATGGGCGCCGCCGAGACCGGGTCGGGCGTACAGGCCAGCGGAATATGGCCCTCACTGGCAAACAGGCCGGAGGTCGGATCAAGCCCCACCCAACCCGCACCGGGAATATAGACCTCGCACCAGGCGTGCAGGTCGGTGAAATCTTCTTCCGGGCCGCTGGGGCCATCCAGACATTTTTCATCAGAGGCCAACTGCACCAGATAGCCCGAGGCAAAGCGCGCCGCCAGCCCCACGTGGCGCAGCAACTGCACCAGCAGCCAGGCGGAATCCCGGCAGGAACCCTTCGCCAGCTCCAGGGTTTCCTCCGGCTTCTGTACCCCCGGCTCAAAGCGCAGGCTGTACTCCACTAATTCCTGAATACGACGGTTGGTATTCACCAGAAAATCGTTCAGCCGCTCCTCGGGCTTGTCGATCTCTGCCAGCAGCTTTTTGAACAGCGGTCCCTGAGGTTTTTTCTCCAGATACGGCAGCAGCTCTTTCTTCAGCTGATCGGGGTACTCAAAGGGGAAGGCCTCGGCGTACTCCTCTACAAAAAAGTCGAAGGGGTTAATCACCGTCATATCGGCAATCACTTCCACCTCAATACTCAGTTCCGTCGCTTTTTCGGGGAAGACCAGCCGCGCCAGATAGTTGCCAAAGGCATCCTGCTGCCAGTTGATGAAGTGCTCTTCCGGCGTCACCTTCAGGCTGTAGGCCCGAATCGGCGTGCGGCTGTGAGGCGCGGGCCGCAGGCGAATCACATGCGGATAAATTTTGGTTGGACGGTCAAATTTGTAGTAAGTGTTGTGATTGATCGCAATACGAATTGTCATCCCTGCCCCCAAAGCACGAGCCGGCACCACAGCGCCGAATACGCACAGTAAAGCATGGCTTCATGACCGGAATACATGCCTTTACCCTGCACTGAACCATTTATTTTTTGCCGTCACCGCAGGGTGCACATCGCCGCGTTAAACACCGCGACGGCTCCCCAGCCCGGCAAATCATTGTGTGGTTTTGCCTATGCACATTCTTTGCCAAACAAGCGCTTAGCGCGCCGTATGGCATCACAATCTATCGCCGCCCTTTTGCGCAGCAGCCTGCTACACTCGGTGCTCAGTTATCGTGAACCGCTATGGAGAAATGCCCATGACACGCCAACGCCTTGCCACGCTGCTGCTCAGCCTCTGCACCGCTGCGGGAAGCGCCACCGTCCTGGCGGAAGACAACGCCGCGCCGAATCCCAACCTCAAACTGGCCACCGGCGAGCCCGTTCGCTGCCTGTCATTGAATCGCATCGATGAAACCGTCGTGCTCGACGCCAACAACGTACTGTTCTACACCGGCCGCAACGAGGTCTATCTCAACGACCTGCCGCACCGCTGCCTGGGGCTGTCGCGGAACAAACCCATCATGTACCGCACCTCACTGCATCAGCTTTGCAGTGTCGACATCATCACCGTGCTGGAAAGCATGGGCAGCAGCTATATGCCCGGCCCCTCCTGCGGATTGGGCATGTTCTACCCCATCAGCAAAGAGGATGCGGACAAGCTGAGAAAGGAAAGCCGGAAATAGCGCTGCCGTCTGCACGGACGCGCTGAAAGCGTTGCTGGGTGGTGGATCCGATTATTGAAAATACCGCGACACCGCCTGCCGCACCCAGCTCTGCTGCTGGTCCGGCTGAATCCCCAGCAGACGCTGCTTCACCACCGGCGCGTATTGCTGGTCGTCCGACATAATGTGGTCAATCAGCCAGTGCTGCAGAATCGTCGCCAGCTCTTCGGCAATCGCCTCCCCCCGATCAAAGCGCGTTTTCATCGCGCCAATCAGCTTGGCAAAATGCTGATGAGTCAGCTGATGCTCCGATAACTCGGGGTAATCCACCTCCTCCAGCAGCGCCTCCTCAAAGGCGAAGTGCGACAGCGTGTAATCCACCAGATTCGGTAAAATCGCGGCCAGCGAATCCTGCGCGGCGGCGCGGCTGCGGGCATCGTAAATCTGATTAATGTACTCAATAATGCGCTGGTGCTGGTGATCAATCACCTCTATCCCCAGCTCATACTCCGGCGACCAGACAAAGCGTGACATAGGCTTCTCCTTACAGGTTCAAGAAAGGCAGCAAGGCCAATCAGCCAAATAACCGCTTCATCCAACTGCCTTTCTTCGCCTTCACTCGCTGGGTCGCCGCCTGCATATTCTCTTTCACTACGCCGGTGTAATCCCGGTCATCGTGCTTGATGTGATTCACCAGCCAGTTGGTCAGCGTATGCATCAACTCCTCAGTCACATCCTCACCCGCCCGCGCACTTTGCTGATAAGCCGAAATCCGACGCGTAAACAGCGAATGCACCTTCTTGTGCGGCTTCACAAAGGGATAGCCCGCCTCCTCCATCAGCGTCTCCTCAAAAGCAAAGTGAGACACCGTGTAATCCACCAGCTCATCTAACACCTCCATCAACTCCTTGTGGCTGTGATGCTGATGCGCCAGCTCCACCTTGTTGATGTAATCCACAATCCGCTCATGCTGACTATCAATCACCGGAATGCCAATCTCCAGCTCCGGCGTCCAACGTAAGGCCATAACCAAAACCCCATACATATTTCGTTAGACTGCAATGTAGCAAGCTGATGCAAGGATTTTTGGATGTAGATCAAGTGAAAGGGAGTTTTGGGAAACGGATTCAGAATAGACTAATCAGTACGACTCAATACCATCAAATTGGGCACGTAATGAATCAGTAACGCCTCAAAAACCGGCGGCGGCTTTTTCGCCGTCCGCGTTGCTTGACTTGTAAAGCTTTTCCATTCGGATTACGTTCTTCCCCGGAAATATGCCTACCATAATCTCGTGCTACTTCTGTATCAGCATCTCCGATCGCTCTTCACCGCGCTGAGTAATATCTATTAGTTCAGCGGTAAGGCTTTTCATTATTGTCGATGTCCGGTCGCCAAGAACCCTATCAATTTCCCCTAAGCTTACGGATGAACCACTAACAATGCCCGCAGCTTCCATTGCTGGCTGGACAATATTTAAGTGTATGTGATTTCTTGTTTTCACCGTTTCGGTAAAAATCGTGAAGAGTTCTTCAAGTTCAGTAAGCTCAGTCAATATCTCTGACTTCTTCCCAGAGATCAGAAATGAAATAGAGTCAAAGTCAATTTTCCAATTTTGGTCAGAGTTTCCAAGTGACGGTTGTATTGCCAAATAGGCTGACGGATCGCCAGTATAAGGTTTCAAAAATTGCTTATTGAAACCAGCAATATAGTTGTACACGCGCACGAGCGTAAAAATGGCCCTATTTGCCGATGCCAGATCTATATCATCTTTTCGTTGTTTTTCACGGTCTGCATTAAATTTATAGGCAAAAAACGCGCCTGCGAAGGCGGCAACTAGTGTAGCAACAGCGCCTGCGATCGTCTTGGAATCCAATCCTGGCATAAGCCCAACCGCCAACCCCAAACAAAAAGACGCTATTGCTATGAATAGAGTTCTCTCATGATTGCTGGGAAATAGTTTAAAGCTCATTACTCTCCCTGAAGCTTAACGCCGCCAGCATGCGCGGCTACGAAATGGAGGCGAAGCCGCAATGTAGTAGACGTCGCCGTGCCGGGCATTGTTATGCACTTAAAAATGCTAGAAGGGCAACACAGGCGATAGATAACCCTATTCCCGCGCGCCAAAGCCAATGCTTCTTCTCAAGCTTTTCCAAAAAATTGGATTTTCTCTCTGGCGAGTTTTGGATTAAAAAACTCAAGTACCAGACAACCATGTTATAGAGAAAGACTACTACTAGTAGGAAAACTGAGGTGACGCCGAACAAGCCCTGTTGCCACCAAGTTAATTCGCTAAAGGGCAGTAGGCACCACTGCCCAACCAATAAGCCGAAGGTCAGACAACCTATTGCGTAGGTGTTTGAGAGTATCTGTCTAGCGATTAAAGATGGAGTGAAAAAGGAAGAAAGCGATACCGCCACTCCGAAAGTGAAAAAACCAAAGGATCCGATGGCATTCCACAGATTTGGTCCAATACCTTCTGTAATTGCTGCTTGGTAAAACTCGACATCTGGATAATATTTATCCGCCCAAACGACGAATAAAAACGCTGGCAATGCCCACGCCAGAAAAATAGTTACAGCTTCCCTTAGATTTTCTCCAGGAACGAAATCAGCCCTCTCAAAAATACAAAACTTTTTAGCCAAGAAATTCTTCATAATCCTATTCTGCATAACGCTTGCAGCATGCGCGACCATGGAATGAAGCCGAAGGCGCAATGTAGTGGGCGTCGCCGTGCCTGCATTGGTTATATTAATTGGCCAATTGACGCTTAAGATACTGCACTGTTTTCTCAAGCTCCGGGCTTTTCTCCGTCATTAGGTGTTGAACCACCATTTCAACCAAATCACTTCTAGATTTTCCTCTATTCCTAAGCTCATCATCTATTCTTTTGTAGAATTTTTTCCCATTATTGTCTTTCGCTACATCAACCTCTACCTTATATTTTTCAACTATTTCTGTGAGGCTAACCTGATGAAAAATAAAGTCATTAAGATACCTAAAAAGCTTATGATCGATCCTATCGTGCAACTTACTTTTTAGGTACTTTTCAAGGCTCTCGATAGGAAGGTAATTTAAAGGGATATTATTGCTGATACCATTTTCAGCAATATATTTTTGGGCCTCAGTCTTAACATCACCATCAAGAATAATTGAAATAGTAGAGGTCTTTCCAACCAAATTACTATTAACAACTTCTCTTGCAAGCTCAATGACGTTTGTATAGCCACCACAGGGAAGTACATGGACAAGCTTACTCGATAACAAGCCATGCTCTCGTAGAAGCCTATTAATAACCTCCTTAGCCAAATCATCTTCAACCAAGAAGATGTAATCATACCCAGAATGGTCATAAAGAATTCTCGTTGCATATGCTGGATAGCATGGATTGAGCGTTTCTAAGGATCCATCCGCATGACGCTCCAAGAAAAATATATTATCTGGTTTGATAGCACCTATCAGTTCAATAGAGTGGGTGGAAAAATATATTGCATAATTATATTTTTTAGACATTTCTGTTAAGAATGCAACGAGTCTTTTAAGGGAGGAAGGATGCAGCGCCAGTTCAATTTCATCCAAAAATAAGATACACGGTTTCGAAAGGCTCGCGCGATCATTGTTTCTCAAGTTTATCGAATGAAGAACGCTTATAAGTAAATTTTCACCCGTCGACATATGAAATTGACTAACCCGACGCCCCTGCTTTTCATAATAGAAAATATCCCCACTAAACTGGATATCTGGACCGGCATCATTATTATTTATTTTAAGTAATCTCTCGTAATAGGAAGGATTGTTATGTAAAATTTTCCCGAGATTTTCTTTTATAAAGTCATCTGCCGGATCAAGCTTACTTCCTTCAATTCTATCGAGTTTGGAAAGTATATGAAAACTGGTATTTCTAAACCGGGTACCAAATATTACGCTTCCCTCATAAAATCCTTTTATTGACATATTCCCGGTTGAGTTCTTGACCCATCGATTATTGCTATTCTTGGTCCAAGACCGTGCTCCGCCATTAAGGCTAAACTTTACATATGAATCTTGATCAGTGAAGCCAAAGTAGTCGTTCATTCTCATATTAAAAAATACAGTCGAGGCGGCCATCACAAGCGTGCTTTTTCCAGATCCGTTTTGACCTGTAATTGCGTAAAGCCCTTTCTCTACCGGAAGATCAATTTTTAGGTTTTCTATAGACTTTATTTTATTAATTTCTACACCTAACTTCACTTTTTACCTCTCCTTTGAGTCGGCATTTCCTGAATATAACGCCTGCCTTCAGCCGACCGCTTGGAGCGGATGACCGAAGGGAAGTAGCGGAAAGTTGGTCGGATTCAAGGCATTGTTATATCTCAAGTATTTTCTTGCTTTCATGATTTATAACTATCACCTTTTCAAAAATATTTGGTTTGTTAATACGCGCAAGAATATCTTTACGGCTATGACTATCAAATGAACCTAGATGATCGACAAGCAACAACCACCAAGCTGAATATTGTTCTTTATATGGCTCTACTTTTGCTGATTTTTCTTGGGCGCAATGGCTGATTTCAGTAACGTACATATCAACAACCCACCCTCCACTATTTTGGTCTGAAAAAATTCCAAGTGAATATTTTTGATTTGTGTTACTTGCCTTGGCGGCAAACACTAGCTCAACAGATTCGGTGATTTGATAAGTGGAAGGGCATTGATGCCCCGATTCTTCAAAGCTTTGAATTGCGCTGCGTACAGATTTTTCAATATCGCGTTTTTTCGATTTGTTTTGCCCATAACGGATAGTCAGCCAAAACCTTTCATTTGAGTCAATAACTGGATGTTGCGCTAAAACTGCGTTTACGGCTTTTATCAGTGGAATTGAGTTTTTTTCTAAGCCCGACACATTGTCCGCTTCACGATGATTTTGATTTAAGCGTCTTACTTCGACTCCAATATCACCGTTTATAGAAAAATCTGGTGGGATATTTCCATCTGGCTCGAATTCAGTGCTACCACACGAAGCTAAATACTTCTCCGCTATTGCTTCATCACGGTTCACGGACGGGCTCCCATTGAGACATAACGCCCCAAGCAGGGGCATATTTTGCGTTTTGAGCGCAGCGAAGCAAAATATGTTCCGCGGCCTTGGATTGTTAGAAACACACTACTCACCGGATAAATACTCAAGCAACAGATATTTGGCGCGAGCCGGAATTGTAAGGTCGTAGCGCTTACTTCTCATTTTGTGCCATTGTTCAGCTGCTATATCACCCATCACATTCGAATCAATTTTTTTCATTAGACGAATCGCTTTGGCGAGAGCGATCGTTAATATCGAGTAAGATATTCTAATATCGCCACGCTTCGGCCAGTCCAAGGGCTGTTCTCTATGTGCAATCTCGCGATCTCGCTTCTGCTTTAACTTATTTCTCTCAATATACTTCCTAAACTTTTCCTCGTCTGAATGCAGAGCGTCGATTTTTTGTGTTACAAAATAGAAAGTTGCTCTGTCGAGTTTACGTTCAGCTAGACCTGCTAACGTGAGAATAAAATCTTCCTTTATTCTTCCTTTTAAAGCATATACAAGTGCAAGATCACTGTTTCGCATATCCGTTGAAATATCATCAGTTTCTACCGCCTTAGATGCGGCTATAAGGTGCCTAAGCAGTATCCAATTCGCTATGGCCTCCCCAACCTCTCCACGGATATTTCCAATCAAAGCATCCTGGTTTGTTCTTTTTACTCTTATTCGTTGATCCACAATGCTTCCTTCTGGTTTCTAACGCCGCAATAACCGGCGCGAGGTACGAACGTCCGGCGCCGTAGGCGCAAAGTTAATTGCCTTGTTAGGCAATGCTATTGACGATAATTCTTCTAGATATCTCGCGTAAAAGTTCGATTTCATCCCGCAAGAAATTCATATTTTCAGGTGTAGATATAAACGGGACTGCCTTGGATTCATCAAAATCAGGGTTAGAGTGAACTATAGAGCATCGTAGCGCGTAAATCCTTTTGGTAAGCGTGTCATAAAATGCATTGTCATTGTCAATTGTAATTGCACAAATATTTAGAGTCTTCGCGCATTGAAGGTTGTATTCTTTCGTAAAGTGACCCGTTAGCTCAAGGTTTTCTATGTGCCCCAAAATTGAGTCTTTTTCTACATATTCCCGCAATACTCGCCCGATTTTTATTTTGTCTGTAGTATATTTTTCATTCTCTTTTTTGAAAATGTTTATAGCTTGAGATATGTACTCGTTACTCTTGATATGAAAATCAGGATTCGACATCAAATTCTTAATTTTTCGAGAAACGAGTGCATACGCCGCTTTATCCATGAAATACTCTACAACATGGAAATAACAGATGTACTTGAACGGCAAGTAATCAACTTTTTGTGCAATATGAAAATACTCGATCAGCTCCGGTATGTATTCCTTATATATCAGTTGGACTGGAGCTTCTGGAAGTGCATCAAAGTTGTTCCTACGCCCTATCGGCCTTGATTTGTAATTTTCTATATTGGCGGTTTCAAATACGAGACCATAAGAACACTCAATATCGAACAACACCGAATTGATTATATTTCTTACATCTGATTCAAGACCTTCACTTGTCGGTCTTTCAAGCCCTTCTATAGCTAGAATAGTGCTAGCTCTTCTCGGGAAACGAACTCCTCTCATAAGAGAGGCCAAAATTCCAATTGATGTTTCTTTTGATTCTTCTTGTTTTATCTGAATCCTCAGCTCGTTTCGATGGTAGTTAACCTCAATTTCTATCGGGTCACTTCTTTCTCTAAAACGATAATATGCTGAGCGACCAATATTATTTAAATATACTTCCACCCGCCCGCTAAAACTCACTGCCAAGAAATCTTCAAACAGTTCCGGCTCTTTCGACAGCACTTCGGAAAGTTTTGTGAAGTCTTCCTCTTCCCTAAGAACCAGCTGAAACGCTTCAAGTCCCTTAACCTTATCCACAAGGTAACGAGTAACGTTCCTTTCGTGCCAGTCACTATTTTCCACCATGACTCTATAGGTTTGTTCATCTTTTGTGACAGAGACACCCTCGTGCTCTTCAGAAAACTTTTTAATAATCTCTTCCATGCGTGATCCCGTTTGTTTGCCTAACGCTGCCAACAGGGGCGCGCTGTAAGCGCGTCCCTGGCCTGCTTGGCCTTGTTATGAGTCATTTGGGCGCCCCAGTCTTGCCTTCACTTCTTGAAGTGCCAATAAGCTCACAATCAAATTAAAGAAGATATAGCCGGATATAGACACCAGTACAATGAACAGCACAATCTGGAAGTGCCATAGCAGCATGTAGGTAGGTATCAGTATGAGTGATACGCGCAGGTTGAACTGGACTTCCGCCCTGAGCTTCTTCTCATGCTTCATCCAGTATTCCACTGATTTACGCTTAAAGAACATCAGAAAATGACTCATAACAGCCTGTTTATGAGGCCAGTGGCCTCATAATAAATATTATCGGGCGGCCATCTATCACGCGACGCCTTTTCCTCCCGCCATTTAGCTCATTGTTTTTAAAAGCGAATTTCGAAACCGGGTTTCGTCGCGACCAATAACAGGGCCACTTCAACGGCAGGAAGGATTTATCGGGATATGCTGTATATGGATACAGATTATTGACGGGGATTGTCATTTTGAGCGCATCACCATTCCTTCGGTTATTGCGGGGGCACAAACTAGTGCGTCGCTAGAGATTAATTACCATAGAATCGTAGCGTGGCGGGATCAAGTCTTTCTTTATCGTTAAGCTGAAATATGGAAAGCAAACGCTTCCCGCAGGCCTCGCCGTGGCGCGGTGGAGTTTTATGCTTCGTTTATTCTTGATGTGAAACGAAGGGCGTCGCCCAAGCGGCGCCGTTGTATTAGGCTAGCGCAGTGTAGCTAACAGCGACATAGCTGGCGTAGAGCGCGAGCAGGATGCCGCCTTCGATTCTGCTCAGGCGTCGGCCGGTGTAGAGGAAAACGAAAATCAGCACGGCAACGCCGAGCATTACCCACTGGTCGAAGCTGGCGATGCGCGGGGAAAGTTGCAGGGGCTGCATCAGGGCCGACACGCCGAGAATACCCAGCAGGTTAAAAATATTGCTGCCAAGGATATTGCCAACGGCGACATCGGCGTGGCGGCGCAGGGCGGCGACCACGGAGATGGTTAGCTCCGGCAGCGAGGTGCCCACGGCAACCACCGTGAGGCCAATTACCGCCTCGGATACGCCCAGCGCCAATGCAATGCCGGTGGCGCCCTTGAGCAGCACCTGTGCGCCCAAAATCAGCAGTACCAAGCCCAACACAGTGATTGCCGAGGACGAGAACAGTGAACCGGGCAGGGTTTGCACTTCGCTCGCTTCGGCCTGGTGTACCTCGCCCTCGGGCGACGCGCTCCCTCGCTCACTGAGGTAGGCCCACAGTAAATAGCCCGCCAGCGCCAATAGCAGCAGGCTGCCGTCTAACCTAGCCAGCCCGCTGCCCCACGCCAGGCCCACAAACAGCAGGCTGGCGAGAATGACCACTACCGCGTCGCGTCGCAGCGCGATTGGCGAGACGCCCAGCGGGGTAATCAGCGCGCAGAGGCCGAGAATCAGCATGATGTTGGCGATATTACTGCCGACCACGTTGCCAGTGGCAATATCGGGCAAGCCTTTCAGGGAGGCATCAACCGACACCACCATTTCCGGCATGGACGTGCCAAAGCCCACCACCAGCAGGCCGGATAACAGCGGCGAGACGCCGAGTCGATTGGAGATACCCAGCGCGCCGCGGATCAGCGCCTCGCCGCCAGCGGTGAGCAAGGCAATACCGATCAGTAGATACAGGGTGTTCAGCATGGTAAAGGCCGCCGTTCCTCGATGGAGCACAAGGGTGCACGAGAACACAAATAACGAACCCTGGGAAGGGGCTAAACGGCGCCTTTTTGTGTGGCTTGGCGCCCCAAAGCAGCGGTGTAGCTAGCGCGCGGTGGCGGTTTGCGCCTCGCTAACGGATTGGCTGACCGGCATGGCGCTGTCCCACGGCCCGCCGATTACGGCGGCCAGTTGCAGTGCGGCTTGCAGGCGTTCGGCGGTGTTGCTGAGTTTGGCGCGGCGGGCGCTGAGGGTGAGATTCTGGGCGGTGGCGACTTCGAGGAAGTTGATCATGCCCGCTTCGTAGCGGTTAACGATGATGCGTTCGTTTTCTTCAGCCAGGTCCAGCAGTTTGTCCTGTTGCTCGGCTTTGTCGCCCAGCAGTTGGATGCTGGCCAGCGCGTTCTCCACTTCGGCAATGCCTTCAAGCACGGCTTGGCGGTAAGCGCTGAGGCGCTGCTGATATTGGGCTTTGGCAACGGCGACCGCTGCGCGGCGCGAGCCGCCGTCAAACAGGGTTTGCGCGAGGCTGGGGCCAACCGACCAGACCATGGTCGGGGTGTCGAGCAGGGCGCTGAAGCTGGCCGCCTGCACGCCCTGACTGGCACTGATGGAGAAGCTGGGCAGCCACGCGGCCTGTGCCACGCCGATCTCGGCATTGGCGGCGGCGAGCTGGCGCTCGGCAAAGGCCACGTCGGGGCGCTTTGCAATCAGCGTCGAGGGCAACACTTCAGGTAGCGCGGGCAAGTCCGGCAGCGACTGTTTGGGCGGCAGCGAGAATTCTACCGGCGCTTTACCCAGCAGCACGGCAATCGTGTTTTCTTCCAGTGCGCGCTGGTTTTGCAGGTCGATCATATCGGCGCGCAGCGACTGGCGCTGGGTTTCCGCCTGAATCACATCGCCCCGCGACACAATACCCGCTTTGTACTGGTTATTGGTCAGGCGCGCCGAGCGGTCGTAGGTGGCCATGGTTTCTTCGAGAATCTGCCGCTGCAAATCCAGCACACGCAGGCGGATATAACTCTGCGCCACCGACAACTGAATCGACAGGCGCACCGCCGCCAGATCAGCCGCGCTACCTTGCAGGCTGGCTTTTTGGGATTCCACCTGACGGCGCACGCGGCCCCAGACATCAGGCGCCCAGCTCAGGTTCAGGCTCGCGGCGCTGCGTTCGCTGAGCGGGGTGTTATCGCCACCGCTGCGGCTTTGCGACACGCTCAGATCAAGACTGGGAAAGTAGTCGCTGCGGCTGCCGCGCCACTGGGCTTCGGCGGCGCGATAGCTGGCTTCGGCCTGGGCCAGTGTCTGGTTGGCCTGCATGGCCTGTTCGACCAGCGCGGTCAGTTCGGCATCGCCAAATACCTGCCACCAGTCAGCGGGCAGCGGCTGGACCTCGGCGCGGGCAGTTTGCCAGCCGTCTTCGTATTTGTAGTCATCGGCCAGCGCAATATCCGGTGCCTGATAGTCGGGTCCGACGGCGCAGCCGGTCAGCAGCACTGCGCTGAACAGGCTTTTCAACAGCAGCGATTTACGGGGAAGTCGATTCACAATCATGGCAGGGCCTGAAATTCATTGTCGGGGCGGGCCTGACGGCGGCGCAGTATCGCGCGGCGCAGACGCTCCAGATAAAGATAGATAACCGGCGTGGTGTAGAGCGTTAAAAACTGGCTGACCAGCAGACCGCCGAGAATAGTGAGCCCTAACGGCCGACGCATTTCGGCGCCCTCGCCAAAGCCCATTGCCAGCGGCACGGCGCCGAGCAGACCGGCGAGGTTGGTCATCAAAATCGCGCGCAGGCGGCGCATGGCGGCCTCGCGAATGGCCTGTTCCGGCGCCATGCCGTCGCGGCGCTGCGCCTGCAGGGCGAAGTCGATCATCATAATGGCGTTTTTCATCACAATGCCGATGAGCAGGAACAGGCCCAGCAGGGCGATCAAACTCAAATAGCTGCCCGACAGCTTGAGGGCGATCAGTGCACCAATGCCCGCCGGTGGCAGCGTCGACAAAATGGTGAGCGGGTGCAGGGTGCTTTCATACAACACGCCCAGCACCAGATATACCGCCAGCACCACCCACAGCAGCAGCCAGGGCTGGTTGAGATTGGCTTCGAAATCCGCCTGCTCGGTACTCGGCGCGCGGTGCACGGCGTTGGGCAACATGATCTTGTCGAGCATGGCGCCAATGGCTTCCTCGGCCTGCTCGGCGGTCACCCCCGGCGCCAGCTCGTAACCGATGCCCTTGGAGGCAAACTGGCCCTCGTGGCGAATACGGTCTTCGGCCATGCCGTAGTCCCAGGTGGCGAAGGTCGACAAGGGCACCGCGCTGCCGTCGCTGGTCAGCACCTGCAATTGCTTGAGCACCGAGGGACTGGAGGTATAGCCGGGGCTCAGCTCCATCACCACGCGATATTGGTTCATATCGTCGTAAAGGGTGGCCACCTGCCGCTGGGAAAAGGAGTTGTTGAGCATGGAGGCGACCATGTTCATGTCCACGCCGTATTGCCGGGCGGTTTCACGGTCGATCTCCAGCACCAGTTGCTGGGTCTCGCCGCTGCGCGGCGGATCGACATTCATCAGTTCCGGCAGGTCCTGCATGGCAATCGCCACCCTCGCCCCCCATTCCGACAGCGCCTCCAGCGAGTCGGAGCGCAGCAGCACTTCGTATTCGCTGCGGCGAAACGGCGACGACAGACGGATATCCTGATCAACCATCAGAAACAACATGCCGCCGGGCACCAGTGGCGCATTGGCACGCAGGCGATCCACCACCGCCTGCGCCGAGTCGCCGCGCTCGCTCAGCGGTTTGAGGCTGACGGTGACCTGCGCGTTGGTCAGGCCGCCGCTGCCACCGCTGGTGCCGGTAATATCGGCCACGGCGGGATCGCGCAGCAGGTATTGGCGATAAGCCTCGATTTTGGGTTGCATCACCTGAAAAGAGAAACCGTCGTCGCCGCGCACAAAGCCGCGCACCTGCCCGGTGTCTTGATTGGGCAGACTGATTTTGGGCAGGCTGGCATAGAGGTAGACATTGCCCGCCACCACCGCCAGCAGAATCACCAGCAGCAGCTTTGAGTGGCGCAGCGACCAGTCGAGACTGATCTGGTAGGCCTTCAGCAAACCGTCGAACAGCTCGCGACTGTAAAACGCCACCGCGCCCTCTTCCCGCCGACTGGGCTGGGGCTTGAGCCAGCGGGCACAGAGACTGGGGGTAAGACTGAGCGACACCAGCAGGGAAATGACAATCGCCGCCGCCAGGGTGATGGAAAACTCCCTAAATAGACGCTCGATCACCCCGCCCATAAACAGAATAGACACGAAGACCACCACCAGCGCCACGTTCATCGCCAGCAGGGTAAAGCCCACTTCGCGGGCGCCTTCCAGTGCCGCCTGTTTGGGTGGCAGTCCGGCTTCGATATGCCGCTGAATGTTTTCCAGCACCACAATGGCGTCGTCCACCACCAAGCCGCAGGCCACCACCAGCGCCATCAGCGACAGGTTGTTCAGCGAGAAGCCGTAGAGGTACATAAACACCGCCGAGCCGATCAGCGAGACCGGAATGGCGAGACTGGGAATCACCGCGCTGCGCAGGCGGCCGAGAAAACCCCACACCACCAGCACCACCAGGCCAACGGCAATCAGCAGGGTGATTTGCGCTTCGCGCAGGGTGGCGCGAATCACCGGGGAGCGATCCATAATCACCGCCAGTTCGCTGTCGGCGGGCATCAGTGCCCGCAGACGCGGCAGTTGTTCGTTGATCGCATCGATGGTTTTGACGATATTGGCGCCGCTCTGGCGGCTAATCATCAGAATCACCGCCGGGCGGTCGTTGTGGAAACCGCTGCTGTAGCGGTCTTCCACCGAGTCGGTGACATTGGCCACATCGCCCAGGCGCAGCACACCGCCGTCGCTTTCGCGGATCACCAACTCGCGGTACTCACTGGCCTTGCGCAGTGGATCGCTGGTGGTCACCCGCCAGCGCATGGCGTCGTCTTCAATCACCCCCAGCGGGCGCAGGGCATTGGCCTGAGTAATGGCACTGCGCACATCGTCCAGCGCCACGCCGCTGTGCAGCAGCGCGCCGGGATTCAGCTCGACCCGCACGGCGGGCAGCGAGGCGCCGCTCACCGCCACTTCACCCACGCCAACAATCTGCGCAATACGCTGGGCAAGAATGGTGGACGCAGCGTCGTACAGTTCGCTGGGCGACAGATTATCGGAACTCAGTGCCAGCCCCATGATCGGCGCCTGAGACGGGTCGATTTTGCGAAACTGCGGATTGCCGGGCATACCCGAGGGAAGCTGACCGCGCACACTGTTGATAGCCGCCTGCACATCCCTCGCAGCGGCGTTCAGGTCGCGATCCACCTCGAAATTAAGCACCACCTGAGTGCTGCCCTGATTGCTCGACGAGGAAATGGCCGTGACCCCGGAAATACTGCCCAGCGCCCGCTCCAGCGGCGTCGCCACGGTGGCTGCCATGCTTTCCGGACTGGCGCCGGGCAGGCTAGCGGTCACACTGATAACGGGAAAATCCACCTGCGGCAGCGGCGCCACCGGCAGCAGCCGCCACGCCAACAAGCCCAGCAGCACCAGCGACAGTGACAGCAGGCTGGTGCCCACCGGCCGGTCGATGAACAGCCGCGACAGGTTCACTGCGGCACCTCGGTGAGGGCCTCGTCGTCATCGCTCACAAAGCGCGAGCGCAGGCGGTCGAAGAACAGATAAACCACCGGCGTGGTGAACAGCGTCAGCACCTGACTGACCAGCAGACCGCCGACCATCACCAGACCCAGCGGTTGGCGCAGCTCGGCGCCACTGCCACCGGCCAGCATCAGCGGCAACGCGCCGAACAGCGCGGCGAGCGTGGTCATCAGAATGGGACGGAAGCGCAGCATCGCGGCGCGGTGAATGGCATCCCGTGGCGACAGGCCCTGATGACGCTGAGCGTCGAGGGCGAAGTCCACCATCATAATGCCGTTTTTCTTCACCAGACCGATCAACAGCACCACGCCGATGACCGCAATCAGGTCGAAGGCCTGACCGCTGATCAGCAGCGCCAGCAGTGCGCCGACCGTCGCCGACGGCAGCGTGGAAAGAATAGTGACCGGGTGAATGGCGCTTTCATAGAGCACGCCGAGCACCACATACATGGTGATAATCGCCGCGAGAATCAGCCAGAGGCTGTTGGCCAGTGAGGCCCGGAAGGCCTCGGCCGCGCCCTGAAAGCGGCTTTCAATCCCCAGCGGCAAGGCGATCTCTTGCTGCACGGCTTCGATAGCGGTCACCGCCTTGCCCAGCGAGATCCCCGGCGTCAGATTGAACGACACGGTGGCCGACGGGAACTGGCCCTGATGATTAATCAGCAGCGGCGCCTGACGCTCTTTCACCGTCGCCACACTGCTGAGTGGCGCGGGCTCACCGGACGAGGTCGGCACATAGAGATTTTGCAGGGCGCTCAGGCCGGTGGCCTGACGCTGATCCACTTCCAGCACCACCCGGTACTGATTGGCCTGGGTAAACAAGGTGGCGATTTGCCGCTGACCAAAGGCGTTCTGCAGCGTATCGGCAATGGATGACACGCTCACCCCGAGGCGAGCTGCGGCGTCGCGATCGATATCGATATACGCTTCCTGCCCCTGCTGTTGCAGATCGCTGGCGACATCCTGCAGTTCCGGCCGCGCGTTCAGCGCGGCGATCAGCTTGGGCACCCACTCGGCCAGATCGTCGCTGCTGGCCGCCGTGAGCGTGAAGCGGTACTGAGTGCGGCTGACGCGATCTTCAATGCTCAGCTCCTGCACCGGCTGGAACCAGGCGTCGATACCGGGCACTGACTGGGCGCGCTCGCGCAGCCGCTCGATCACCTCGAACACCGATTCATCCCGCTCACCGTGAGGCGGCAAACTGATTAACATGCGACCGCTGTTCAGCGTGGTATTGGTGCCGTCCACACCGATGAACGACGACAGACTGCTGACACCGGGGTCTTCCAGCAGTGCCGCCGCCAGCGCCTGCTGACGGTTGGACATATTGGCAAACGAGGTGGTCTGCGGCGCTTCGGTCACCACCTGAATGGCGCCGCTGTCCTGTACCGGGAAGAAATCTTTATCCACCAGCAGATACAGCAAGCCGGTAAGCGCGATAGTGCCGAGCATGACCGCCATGGTGGCGCGCTGGCGCTCCAGCACCCAGTCCAGTGCAGTGCCATAGCGTTGAATCAGCCGGGCAATCAGGCCCCGGTCTTCATCGAGTTCCAGCGGCTGGCGCAACATGCGCGCACACATCATCGGCGTAAGGGTGAGCGAGACCACCAGCGAAATGCCGATGGCGACCGCCAGCGTCACGGCAAATTCGTGGAACATGCGCCCCACCACATCGGCCATAAACAGCAGGGGAATCAGCACCGCGATCAGCGACAGCGTGAGCGAGACCAGCGTAAAGCCAATCTCCTTCGCACCTTTCAGCGCCGCATCCATGGGCGAAGCGCCCTCTTCGCGGTGGCGAGCGATGTTCTCCAGCATGACGATGGCATCGTCCACCACAAAGCCGGTGGCGATGGTCAGCGCCATCAGGCTGAGGTTGTTAATGGAAAACTCCGCCAGATACATGAAGGCGAAGGTGCCAACCAGCGACAGCGGCACGGCGATGCTGGGAATGATGGTGGCAGGCACGCTGCGCAGAAACGCGAAGGTGACCAGCACCACCAGCGCGATGGCGAACAGCAGCTCTTTCTGCACGTCGCGCACCGAGGCGCGGATGCTGTCGGTGCGATCGCTGAGCACCGTCACGTCCACCGCATTGGGCAGGGTCGCGGCAAGCTGTGGCAGCAGCGCCTGCACACGGTCGGCCACATCAATCACATTGGCGCCCGGCTGCTTCTGCACGTTCAGCAGCACCGCCGGCTGGGTGTCGGCCCAAGCTGCGAGGAAGCGGTCCTCGGCGCCGTCGATAATGGTGGCAACATCACCGAGTCGCAGCGGCGCATCGTCCACCCACGTCAGGATCAGTTTTTCGTAATCGTCCACCGAGCGAATCTGGTCATTGGCGTCGAGCATGGTGCTGCGATAGGGGCCGTCGAAGCTGCCCTTGGGCTGATTGACGTTGGTGGCCGACACCGCCGTGCGCACGTCGTTGAGGCTGAGCCCGTAGGCGGCAATGGCGGTGGGATTGACCTGAATGCGCAGCGCCGGACGCTGACCGCCCGCCAGACTGACCAGCCCCACGCCCTGCAACTGCGCCAGTTTCTGGGCCATGCGGGTGTCGACCAGATCGTGCACGGTGGGCAGCGGCAGGCTCTCGGAGGTGATCGCCAGCGTGAGAATGGGCGCGTCGGCGGGGTTCACCTTGCGGTAAATGGGCGGCGTGGGCAGGTCGCTGGGCAACAGACTGTTGGCGGTGTTCAGCGCGGCCTGCACCTCCTGCTCAGCCACACCGAGATCGACCTCCAGCGCAAACTGCAGGGTAATCACCGAGGCGCCACCGGAGCTGGTGGACGACATTTGCTTGAGGCCGGGAATCTGGCCGAGCTGTTTTTCCAGTGGCCCGGTAATGCTGCGGGCAGTGACTTCCGGCCCGGCACCGGGGTGGAACGTGAATACCTGAATAATCGGATATTCCACCTGCGGCAGCGCGGCCACCGGCAACAGGCGCCAGGACAGCATGCCGAGAAACAACATCGCCAGCATCAGCAATGAGGTCGCCACCGGACGAAGGATAAAGGGACGGGAAATATTCATCGCCGGTGACTATGCCTCCGATGAGGCAGTTCTTTTGGGCGCCGCGCCGGGCGTTTTGGCGTCCTTGTCATCCTTCGCGCGTTCGCCGTCTTTCGGTGGCTCGCGACCGCCTTCCGGCCGCGGTCCCATTGGTCGCTCGCGCTGCAAACCGCCGACCGGCAATTCCAGCGCGGCGGATGCCCCCTCGCCATCAACCACAACCGGACGGCCATCACGCAGGCGGTCCAAGCCTTCCAGCACCACCTGATCGCCCGCTTGCAGCCCCTGGGTAATCACAATCCGGTCGCCGTCGGCGGCGCCGAGGGTCACCACTTTCAAGCGGGATACACCGTCTTCCACGGTGTAGACATAGTCGCCCTGAGAGCCGTGCTGCACCGCATCCGCAGGCACCATCAATACATTGTCGACCTGCTGCACGCGCAGGCGGACGTTAACAAACTGATTGGGGAACAGCGCGTCGTTGTCGTTGGCAAACAGCGCGCGGGCACGCAGGGTGCCGGTGGTGGTTTCAATCTGGTTATCGAGGGTCTGCAATACCCCGCGGGCAATGACGGTTTCGCCGTCACGGCTCAGCGCTTCCACCGGCAGGGCAGCATCGCCACGCATGGCTTCGCGCAGCCCCGCCACTTCCACTTCGGGAACCGTGAACAGCACCGAAATGGGTTTGGTCTGGGTGATGGTGACAATGCCGTCTGCATCGTTGGCGGTAATCAGGTTGCCCGCATCGACCTTGCGCAGACCGAGGCGGCCGGCGATCGGCGCGGTGATGTTCGTCCACGACAGTTGCAGGCGCGCATCGGCCACCTGTGCCTGTGAGCTTTTGTTGGCGCCCTTCAGCTCGCGGACCAGCGCCGCCTGACTGTCGAGCTCCTGCCGGGCAATCGAGTCCTCGGCATACAATCCCTGATACAGGGCGAGATCGACCTGGGCATTTTCCAACTGGGCTTCGTTCTGCTGAAGCTGGCCCAAGGTCTGGTCGAGCTGTGCCTGATAGGGCTCGGCGTCAATGCGTGCCAGCACGTCGCCCTTGCTGACCTCGGCGCCTTCCTCGAACAGCAGCTCCTCCAGCACACCGCCAACCCTGCTGCGCACCACCACGGTGTTCAACGCGCTGACGGTACCGATTGCACGCAGCCGCACATCGAGGCTGCCCTGCTCCACCGGCACGACCCGCACCGAGGTGGTCATGCCGCCGAAACCGCGCATCGGTGTGTCGCTTTCCGTTGAGTCACCGCTGAGCAGCAGGTAGCTGGTCCCGGCAAGCAGCAGGATCAGCAGGGCCAACCAGGCGAATGTTTTCTGCTTTGGGCTCAGTGGCGCGCGCTGAGTCATACGGCGGGGTCTCCGGAGGAATCACGTGTAGAAGGTGGTTATGACCACCGATAAAAAGCCTGTATACAGACCTCATCCCGAAGACAAAATCTCTACACAGGCTCAAGTTAAACACGGCAGCGGCAAAAATCCCTCGCGCAATCTACACCTTGTAGAGGCCGTTCTACTGTTAATACCGAATCAGCACATCAAAAGGTGCATCGGCGAGGTCATTTATTTGCCGCCGATTTTGCCAGAGGGTATCACGCGTGCTCGGCTGCCTCCCGCGCATCATCCCCCTTCAGGCGTGCCACCAGTTTGACGACCACCACATAGAACAGCGGCACAAAGAAGATGGCCAGCAGCGTGGCGGCAATCGTCCCGCCGACCACACCAGTGCCAATGGCATGCTGGCTGCCGCTGCTGGCACCGCTGGCCACCGCCAGTGGCAGCACACCGAACACAAAGGCCAGGGAGGTCATGATGATCGGCCGCAGCCGCAACCTTGCCGCATCGGCGGTCGCCTGCAACAGCGGCTTGCCCTCCTGCTCATATTGCGAGCGGGCGAACTCGATGATCAGGATGGCGTTCTTCGCCGCCAGTCCCATGGTGGTCAGCATACCGACCTGAAAATACACATCGTTGTTGAGGCCTCTCAACCAGGTCGCCACCAGAGCACCGAGTATGCCCAGCGGCACCACCAGAATGACCGCAAAGGGCACCGACCAGCTTTCATACAAGGCGGCCAGACAGAGGAACACAATCAACACCGACAGCACGTAGAGCATGCCCGCCTGCGAACCCGAGGCGCGCTCTTCATACGACAAGCCGGAGTATTCCATGCTGATACCGGAGGGCAGTGTCTGGGCTATGCGCTCGACGGCTGCCATCGCGTCGCCGGAGGTATAGCCCGGCGCAGCGGCACCGAGAATCTGGATTGCGGGCAGACCGCCAAAGCGCTGCAACTTGGGTGAGCCATAGGTCCACTCGCCGCTGGCAAACGCCGAGAACGGCACCATGCCGCCGTCGGCATTGCGGACATACCATTTATCGAGATCTTCCGGGCTCATACGCGATGACCAGACACCCTGCACATACACCTTTTTGCTGCGCCCACGATCAATAAAGTCGTTCACATACGTTGAGCCCCAGGCCGCCGACAGAGTGTTGTTGATGTCATCCAGCGACACCTGCAAAGCGCGCGCCCGCTCATCATCGATAATGACCTGATACTGCGCCTCGTAGGGCGGCCCGTTGGGGCGCACCATGGTCAGGCTCGGCTCCTGCGCGGCCATACCGAGGAACTGCCCCATCGCCTGATCGAGCACCTCGCGCCCGAGACCGGCGTTGTCTTTGAGGTAAATATCAAAACCGCTGGCGGTGCCCAGCTCGATAATGGATGGCGGCACAATGGCAAAGACCCGCCCTTCACGCAGGGTAGAGAAATAGGCATTGGCGCGCTCTGCCACCGCAAAAATGCTCTGCGACGCCTCCGGGCGCTCCTCGAAGGATTTCAGACTGACAAACACATTGGCCGAGCTTTGACCGCGACCGGCAAAGTTAAACCCGATCACGGCGTGCACCGAGCGCACGGTGTCGGGCTCGTTTTCTTCAAAGTAGTGACGCAGCTTGGCGACCACCTCTTCGGTCTGGGCCGCCGTGGAATTACCGGGCAACTGTACCTGCGCAATCATTACCGACTGGTCTTCTTCCGGCAGGAAGGCCGAGGGCAGTACGTGATAGACCCACGCTGCCAGACCACAGATCAGCAGGTAGGCGAAAATAAAACGACCCCGGCGCGCCAGCACGAAGTTGACGCAGCTTCTGTAACGCTGAGCGCCGCGGTCGAAACGGGTATTAAACCAACGGAAGAAACGCAGTTTGCTGTGGGCTTCGCCGCGTTCAACAGGTTTGAGAATGGTGGCGCAGAGCGCCGGTGTGAAGAACAGGGCCACCAGCACCGAGAAGCTCATGGCCGAGATAATAGTGATGGCAAACTGCTGGTAGATAACCCCGGTCGAGCCACCGAAGAAGGCCATGGGCATAAACACGGCCGAGATAACCAGACCGATGCCGACCAACGCACTCTGGATCTGATCCATGGATTTACGGGTGGCTTCCTTGGGCGACAGGCCCTCCTCGGACATGATGCGCTCGACGTTCTCCACCACCACAATGGCGTCGTCCACCAGCAGGCCGATCGCCAGCACCATGGCAAACATGGTCATCACATTGATGGTAAAGCCCAGCGCGAACATCACCCCGAAGGTCGCCATCAGCACTACCGGCACCGCGAGTGTGGGAATAATCGTCGCACGCAGGTTCTGCAGGAACAGCAGCATGACCAGGAAGACCAGCACCACGGCTTCAATCAGCGTGTGCACCACGCCTTCGATCGACGCCGCCACCACCGGCGAGGTGTCGAAGGGATAAACCACTTCCACGCCCTCGGGCAAATACGGCTCCATACGTTCCAGTGTGTCTTTCACCGCTGCCACGGTATCCAGCATATTCGCACCGCTGGCCAGCTTCAGACCCATCGCCGCCGCCGGTTTCCCCCAGTAGTGAGAGGAAATGGAAAAGTTCTCGCTGCCCAGCACCACGTCGGCCACGTCGCTGAGGCGCACCTGCGCACCGGAGGCATCCACTTTCAGCAGGATGTTTTCGAATTCCTCGGCGGTTTTCATCCGCACCTTGCCCACGACCGTGGCGGTGAGGCGCACTTTGTCATGGGCGGGCAGGCCGCCGAATTGTCCCGATGACACCTGCACGTTCTGGCTGCGAATGGCGCTGATAACATCCTGAGGCATCAGGTCGTAACTGTGCAGCCTGGCTGGGTCCAGCCAGATACGCATGGCATAGGGCGCGCCCATCACCATGAAATCGCCGACCCCGGTCGTTCGCGCGATGGGGTCGCGCAGCGTAGACACCACGAAGTCACCCAAGTCGGCGGAACTGAGGCGGCCATCCTGCGACACCAGTGCCAGCACGAGCATAAAGCCGGGTTTGTGCTTGGCTACCCGCACGCCCTGACGCTGCACTTCTTCGGGCAGCATGGGCATGGCGAGTTGCAGCTTGTTCTGCACCTGCACCTGAGCGATATCCGGATCGGTGCCCTGCTCGAAGGTCGCCACAATGGTGATGTTGCCCGTCGACAGGCTTTCGGAGGAGATATAGCGCAGACCATCCAGACCATTGAGCTGCTGTTCAATGACCTGCGTGACCGAATCTTCCGCGGTGGCGGCCGACGCCCCCGGATAGTTAATACTGATGCCCACCGCTGGCGGCGCGACATCGGGGTACTGGCTAACCGGCAGGCCGCGAATGGACAGCGCACCGCCCAACATCAGCAGAATGGCAATCACCCAGGCAAAGACCGGGCGGTCTATAAAGAATCTCGACATGCCTGGCCTCGCTTATTTCGCTGCTGTGGTAAACGCGGTGCTCATGTCCACGGGCGAGGCCGGGGCGCTGGGCGCCACCGGCATGCCTTCCCGCAGCATCATCGCGCCATCGACAATCACCTGATCGCCGGGGGCGACGCCGCTTTCCAGCAGCCAGGTATTGCCCACGGTTCGCAGCAGGGTGACCGGCCGACGCTCAGCGACATTGCCCTCGCCCACCAGCCATACAGACGCCTGCCCGGTAGGGTCGCGCAACACGGCTTGCTGGGGCAGCAGAATCGCATCGTCGCGACTGCCCTCGTTCAGCTCGGCATGCACAAACATGCCCGGCAGCAGTTCGCCGTCGGGATTGGGAAATTCAGCACGCAGCGTCACCGAGCCCGTGCCGGGATCGACATTGACCTCGGAGAACTGAAGCTGACCGCTGTGAGCATAGCGACGGTTATTGCCCACGTGCAGGGTAACGGTCGCCTCGCTGTCGGCCGACAGTTGCAGACGACCGGCACGAATACTTTCACGCCACTCAAGAATCCGACTGACCGGCTGGACCACATCGACATAAATCGGATCGAGCTGCGTGACCACCGCCAATTCCTGAGCCTGCGAGGCGCTGACCAGCGCGCCCTCCGTCACCATGGAGCGACCGATTTTCCCCGCAATGGGTGCGCGAACGACGGTGTGCTGCATATTGATATTGGCGACTTCCAGCTCGGCCTTGGCGGCCTGCAAGGCGGTGAAGGCATCGTCATATTGCTGCTGACTGACCGCCTTGCTCTTCAGCAATTTGCCGTAACGGGTCCACAGGTTCTGGGCCGTTGCCAGACCGGCCTCTGCCCTGGCCTGCTCGGCCCGATAGGGCGCAGGATCGATCTGATACAGCGGCTGCCCTTCTTCCACGGCCGCACCTTCGTCAAACAGTCGCTTCAGCAAAATACCCGATACCTGCGGCCGCACTTCGGCCACCCGATGCGCCACGGTGCGCCCCGGCAGCATCACGGTGCTATTCAGCTCGCGCGCGTCTACCCGATGCACACCCACGGGAGCGGCAGCGGGCGCCTGTTCGGCGGGTGCCGCCGACTCCCCACATGCGACCAGCGCCAGCAGCGCGGCAGCCACAAGCGGGCGAAAGCAGGGAGAAACAAGACGCGAACAGCTCATGGAAAGCAACTCCTGACAAGATTGATGTATGTATCTACTAGCGATACACTGTACCGCATAGTGAATTTACATGGCAATAGCGAATTGCTATATTGCGCGACACCAACAAGGCATAATTCTAAAAACACAGGCTCTACGCCCCGCAGACGCTGCGGTGGTGACACGAGATTTAAAGGAGTAAGCAACGCGCCATGGCCAACAACGGACGCCCCTCGGGCGAAGACTCACCCGGTGGCATTCAGGTCATCGCCCGAGCGGCGGCGATCATGCGAGCACTGAGCGAACACAGCAGCGGGATGAGTCTGGGTGCCATCGCCAAAGACATTGATCTGCCTCGCTCGACGGTGCAGCGCATCGTCAATGCACTGAAGCAAGAGGGCTTGGTGGAATCACTCAGCCAGAACGGCGGCCTGCGCCTGGGGCCCGAGGTCAGTCGTCTGGTATTCCAGGCCCAGTGCGACATCATCTCGCAGATTCGGCCGCACCTTGAGGCCCTGCACAGTACACTCGGCGAATCCGTAGCACTTTGCCGACTGAGCGGCAGCCAGGTCATTGTTGCCGACACGATTACCGCCGAGCGCGAACTGCGCATTGTCTTTCCCGTCGGCACGATGCAAATCCCCATCTACTCCACGGCGTCGGGTAAATCCTTGCTGCTGGACATGGATGACGAGGAGGTAGAGCGCCTGCTGCCGGAGGACATGCCCAAGCTCACCGTACACACACGGAGTCGCCAGGCACTGCTCAAGGAATTGAAAACCCTGCGCCAATCGGGCATCGCGACCGACTACGACGAGCACACCATTGGCATAACCGGCTTCGGCATTCCCGTCGAAACCTATCAGGGGCGCTACTGCGTGGCTGTGGTATTGCCGTCGGCCCGTGTCCCTGCCATTGAGTCCGACATACGCGAAGGCCTGTACCGCTGCAAAGCGGATATCGAAGCCAAGCTGAGCACCGAACTCTAACGACGCTATCCATACGCTCTCCGCCAGATCAACTGGCGGGCTCCCTCACCGCTCTAACACATAGGCCTTGCGCGCGAGCACAAACAGAACATATAATAAGAATCGTTATCATTTTACTTATTGGCAGCGCTAGCACTAGGGAGTTCAACGGTGTCCCCTTTGTTTAATCTTCTCCTCACCGGCGGCCCGGTCGTCTGGATACTCGGCGTGTTTTCCATCGTCAGCCTCGCCGTCGTCCTGCTCAAGATCTGGCAGTTCTGGGGGCAACTGAAGCTCTCCGATCGCAGTGCAGAAGACGCCGTACATCGCCTGCAAGAACACCATGTGAACGAGGCTCTGCTGCTGGTCAAAGGCGCCAAAAACCCGCGCTCCAGTGCAATTCGCGACACGCTGGAAACATTGAACATTCCCGGGCTCAGCGAAGCGCAACAGCGCGAAGAAGCCTTCCGGCGCGCCCGTGGCCGGGTGCTTGAGCTGGGCAGCCAACTCCGCATTCTGGAAGTGATTGCCACGCTGGCCCCACTGCTCGGCCTGCTGGGCACCGTGCTCGGCATGATTGAGGCATTCAAGGCAATGGAAGCCGCTGGCGAACAGGTTGATCCGGCGGTTCTGTCTGGCGGTATCTGGCAGGCGCTGCTGACCACCGCTGTCGGTCTGGCGGTCGCCATCCCGGTATCCCTGGCGCATAGCTGGCTGGAGCGCCGAGTCGAAAACGAAAGCGCCGGTATTCAGGACGCGGTAGAACGCGTGCTGACCCTGGCACCGTCACTGCCCAAAGCACAGGCGAAGAAGCAAGACGCAAAATGAACGCCCTGCTGCCGCCGCGCCCGCGCAAAGCCATCAGCCTGACGGCGCTGATTGACGTGGTATTTATCCTGCTGATGTTTTTCATGCTGACCAGCAGTTTCACAAAGTGGAACAGCCAGCAGATTAAGGCCAGCGTCGGCGGCGACAGCGTTGCCGCCACACAGGATAAGGACATGCAGTTTTTACTGCTGATGCGCGACGGACAAGCTGCCGTCTTTAAAGGCAGCGAGCGCAGCGGTGCCGAGCCGCTGGATCAGGCATTGCTGCGACTGGATGCCAAGGCGCTGGTCACACTGATTCCCGATGCCGAGCTGACCGTCCAGCAAATCCTCGACAGTATCGCCACGCTGCGCCACGCGGAGATTACTCAGATCTCGCTCGGCCAGAGTAGCCAGTTATAAGTTTTACGCCGATGAATTCACTCCTCCACAGCAAACTGCGCCGCGGCAGCAGCGACGACAATATGATCCCGCTGATCAATATTGTTTTCCTGCTGCTGATTTTCTTCATGGTCGCAGGACAGATGCGCGCCGGACTGGTCGGCGACATCACCCTGCCCGACGCCAATCTGGAGACACCGACGCCGCCCAAGGCCATCGCCATTCAGATTGACCGCAGCGGCCAGACCTACCTGTTCGGAACCCCCACCAGCATTGAAGACATCCAGCAGCAGCTCCAGGCGCTGCCCGCAGAGCAGCCGCTGAATATTGCCCTGCAGGCCGACCGAGAACTCAAAGCCGCGCAACTGGACACGTTGCTGGCGGCACTGCGCGGTCTGAGCAACGCCACCACCAGTCTCTACACCAAGAAAGGGGCGAACTGAGCTCATGCCCCGTATCTCCTGGCCCATTGCGATTGCGGTATCGCTGTTAATCCACGGCGGTCTCGCGATTGGATACTGGCAATCGCGCCCCGCGCCACATCAGGGCGGCGCCATTGGCGAGGGCGAATACGGATTTGAGATCGGCCTGGGGATGGCCGGCTCCTACACCGATGCCGTTGCCAGACAGAAAGCCAAACAACGCCAGCAGGAAGCGGAAGCCGAGAAACAACGGGAGCGTCAACAGCGGGAAGCAAAAGCCAAGCAAGAGGCAAGAAAACCCAAGCCGGAGCCGAAACCCAAACCTAAGCCCAAACCCAAAGCGCCTGCGCCCGTCGTCGCAAAAACCGCTGAGCCCAGCCCGGCGGAGGCGGACTATCAACACAGCGAGACGCCGCCGACGGCAGAGTCGCCGTCACCCGCGCCCGCCGCTGAGCCCCCCAAGCAAAACACCGTTGCCAGCGCCGCGCCCAATGACACCCAGTCACAGGCTTCCCGAAAAGCCACCGGGTCGGGCAGCCAACAAAAACTCGGCGGCCGCCCCGGCGCGGCCCGCGATTATTTCAGCACGCTGATGGCCTGGCTGAACCACCACAAGCGCTACCCGAAAATCGCCAAGAAAAACAAAGAACAGGGCATCGTGAAACTCAAGTTCACGATCGCCAAAGACGGCAGCATTTCCAACGCCAGCATCCATACCGGTTCCGGCCACCGCCGCCTGGATGAGGCGGCGTTGAAAGTGCTTCAGGATGCCGACCCGGTTCCCGGTATTCCGGATGATCTCGGCCGTGACACCCTGACGCTCGTGGTCCCCGTCGAGTATTCGCTGCTGTCTCGATATTGATCCGGCGGCGCCCGCTATAGCAGACCGGGAATCAGCGCCCGGCGCTTCGCCGGGTATTCGTCAAAGGTCTCGTGATACCAGCGGTGATTGCTCAGTGCGCGCGGCAGCAAATTCGCCACGGTCCACAAAACAAAGACCGCCCCCGCCAATGACCAGCTGGCAATCGCCCAGCCTGTCCAGATCAGAATTTCACCGAAGTAGTTGGGGCAGGAGATATAGTTGTACAACCAGCCTCGGGGAATCTTGTAGCCACTCTCCCCCGGCTTACGCAGCGCCGCCAGCATGGCATCGGCGCGACGATTGACCCAGAAACCCAGCGCAAAGATCAGTACACCCAACCACAGGCGGGGATCGACCAGCCACTGGCCATAATCTGCGCCTAATTCAGACCACGACAAGATGGCCGCATTGAGGAAGGCGATACCCAGATTGGTCAGCACCGCCAGCGCCGGAATCAGCAGTGGCGTCTTATCGGCCGGTTTCAGTTTGCGCTTGAAGGGGTAGATAAAGCTGCGATGAAAATAGTGAAGCTGCCACAGCGCAAACAGCAGCAGCGGCGCGGGCGTCAGCGCGTGTTCGCCCATAAAGAAGATCACCGCGAAGCCGATGGATGACGGCGCCTCCATCATCACCCATGACCAGCGCGTGGGAATTCCCGGCCCCCACCACCAGGCGAGATTACCGTCGTTGTGGCGACCGTAGGCGGCCTTCACTATCCACTGCAGCACCACAAATACCAGTACCGACATGATCGCGTAGGCCAACAGCAAATCGTTATAAAACGCGGCGATGGTCATAAGTAGCGCATCCCTGTGAGTTGTTCTGACTGCTCCCACAACTGCCCACCGACGGCGCGATCGGTGGCAGCCTTGAGCACCGCAAGCTGTTTAGGAGAACCACGGAACTGGAAGGGACCGGCGGGGCCGATATATTCGCCGCCACGCAGGGTATCGACGGTAGCGGCATAGACACTGGGTAAGGCGCCCTGCTCTGCGCTCTGGGCCAGCAACAGATTACCGAGGCGAGCGATGTGTTGCCACAGGCGTCGGCTCACACTGGCTTGCCCACTATCGGCAAAGGCCACATTGGTCGATGCATACCCCGGATGTGCCGCCAGACTGATCACCGGGCTGCCTGCGGCAGCGAGTCGGCGTTGCAGCTCGGTAGCAAAACAAAGATTGGCAAGCTTGGCACGCCCGTAGGCAGCGACCTTGCTGTAGGGTTCGCGCTCCCAGTTCAGGTCGTTGAAATTCAGTGTGCCGCGCTTGGCGGCGAGACTGGAAACGGTCACCACCCTCGCCGCAGGCGCGGCCTGCAATGCGGGCAGCAGTGCACCAGTCAACAGAAAATGGGCAAGGTGATTCACCGCAAACAGCATTTCGTGACCCGCGGCCGTGCGTTGTAAAGGCAGGCCCATGACCCCGGCGTTATTGATTAACAGGTCCAGCGACTGCTCCGATTCCAGATAGCTGTCCGCGGCCTGTCGCACGCTGTCCAGCGAGGCCAGGTCCATCGGCAAGACCACCAGCGAATCGCGTGAGCCCACGCGGCTCGCCAAACGCTGCACGGCGGCCTCCGCGCGTTCGGCGCTTCGACAACCCAGCCATACCTTGGCGCCACACTGCGCCAACATCAGCGCTGACTGGTAGCCGATACCGCTGTTGGCGCCGGTGATCAGCACCCGCTTCCCTGAAAGGTCCGGCAGCGAGGCCGGCATCCATTTGCCCATATTCATTATCCTTATGTGTCCGGCAATTCGCTGGCTGGAGCGAGTCCGGGGACGACTGATATAGTAGCCGAAAATTCGCTACAGGCTCCGCTGTGACTTCTCGCGCACTCTGCCAAGGTTGTGATCGCCCACTGAGCACCTGCCTCTGTCAGGCTATGGTTCAACGCCACAGCCACTATCGTCTGACCCTTCTTCAGCACCCCAAAGAAGCTCGCCACGCTCTGTCGTCGGCGCCGCTGCTGGCACGCGCTATTCCCGGCAGTCGCCTGATCGTCGGCGAGCACTTCGAGCCCGAATCACTGCTCGGCCATGACTGGCAACAGCATAGCCTGCTGCTGTATCCCGGCGAACCCGCCATGAGTACGAGCGAGGCCAATGCCGCTGACATCACACAGCTGATTATTCTCGACGGCACCTGGCGGAAAACTGCCAAGCTGCTGCACCTCAACCCCTGGCTCAATGCGCTGCCGCGACTGGCACTGAACGTAGACCAGCCCAGCCGCTATCGCATTCGCAAATCGCCCCGCGCCGATGGCCTGTCGACCATCGAAGCCGCCGCACAGGCACTGAATGCCTTGCACGGTAACCGCGACTACGACGCGATTCTCGGTGCCTTCGAGTTGATGATCGACCAGCAAATTCGCGCCATGGGTGAAGACACTTACCGGCGCAATTACTCGGACAAAAGCTGAACCTGATCCAGCCCCAACATCGCCAGCAAGCGTGTCATCAGACTGCGGGCGTCCAGCGTTGGATCAGCAGCCAGTGTCAGCGCGGCCTCGGCCAGCGCCGAAATGACCATGCGGATCAACAGCTCCGATTCAGCATCGCTGAACTGCCCGGCAAGATGGGCCTCGACCGGCGCCTTCGCACTCCCCAGTAAAGACTTTACCTCCCGAAACACGGAGGTCTCGGGCCAGCGTTCGCGCCCGAGCACGTGGGTGGCATCCATCAGCACCACACGACTGAAGCCCGGCTCCTGCATCACATTCAGAAATAGCTCCCACACGTCCGGCAGCACCCAGGAGCCGCGAGAACGCATGGCGGCCATGCGGCTGGCGAGGCGATCTTCGTAATACTCGGTCACCGCCGTGAAGAGCTGCAGCTTGTTGCCGAAGTAGTGGTAAATCGGCGTCACCGTAATCCCCGCATCCTCGGCGATGTCCGCCAGCGATGTTTCCGCAAAGCCGCACCGACCAAAGCGCTCGGCCGCACAGCGCAGGACTTTTTCTTTGGTCTGCCGCCGCCGCTGCGCCTGCGTCAATCGCGTGGGCGGCGCCTTTTCCTGACTGGCACTCATCCAGCCTCCCATTCATATATTTGACTTATATAAGATGATTATATATCTTCACCGGAAATTTATGTAAACACACTACACAAAAAATAAAAGCACAGGACGATCACCACCACCGTGATCGCGACATAGATACAACACTCGACATAACACTCGACACAGCAACCACCATAACAACAGGGACAACGCCATCATCATGTCTGTTCATGCGTTTACTGCGGTCCGCCCCAAGCAGCAAGGGTCCGACCTGCGATGAAAGTACTGCTTACCGGCGCCTTCGGCAATCTGGGGCTGCTCTGCCTTGAGCGCTTGCTGGCCGACGGCCATGAGCTGCGCTGCACCGATCTTGATGGCGAGGAGCAGCGAAAACAGGCCGCCCGGTTTAGCGGGCAGTGCGAGATCGTCTTTGGCAATATCTGCGAGCCGCAATTTCTGCCCGGACTGGCTGAGGGGGTGGAGGCAATTGTCCATCTGGCCTCGCTGCTGCCTCCAAATACCGACAAGCAACCCGCACTGGCCGAAGCCGTCAACGTTGATGCAGCGAAGGCGCTGATCGACTGCGCGGCCCGACAGACGGCCCCGCCACTGTTTATTTTTCCGTCATCACTCACCGTGTTCGGCCCGTCCCAACGGCACAATCCCACGCGCAGCAGTGACGACCCGGTGGAAGCCTCAGACCACTACACCCGGCACAAACTGCTGGTGGAAGACTACCTGCAACGCAGCGCGCTTCCCTGGATCATTATGCGTGTGGGCGTGTCGGTCGATGCCCGCACTACGAAAACTGAGCGCCAGGTGCTGCGCCAACTGCTGGGCGTACACCCGGACACGCCCATGGAATACATCCATCCCAAAGACGTCGCCCGCGCTATTTCCAATGCGCTTAACACGCCGGAAGCCCGGCACAAGATCCTGCTGCTGGGCGGCGGCGAGAGCTGCCAGATTACTCATCACGCGTTTATGAATGCCGCGTTTACCGCATTGGGCCTTGCGCAGAAGCCCGGTATTCACGGCGAAAACAATTACTACACCCACTGGATGGACACGCGCGAAGCGCAGGCGCTGCTGGACTTTCAGCAACACAGTTTCGCCGATTATCAACAGGAACTCCGGGACAAATTTACCCCTATCCGCCGCTGGACAAGTCCGGTCAGACCGCTGCTCAGGCCGCTGCTGCCCGCACTGCTCCGACGGCTCTAACCACGCCATTCCACAACGCAATGCATACTGATAATTCTAAAGGGACGACCATGCATCACTACAAACGCTACCCGCTGCCACTCGCTGTGGCATGCATGACCATTGGCGCTACCCCCCTGGCACTGGACGCCGCCGAGCAGCGCGCCAGCGGCCTGATCGAGGAGGTCGTCGTCACCGCAAGGAAACGCGCGGAAAGTATTCAGGAAACGCCGGTTGCGGTGACCGCCATCACCGGCGACAGCCTGCGCGAGCAGGGCATTCTCGCGGCGGAAGAGCTGAGTAAGTCAGTGCCAAGTCTGCAGATCAACAACAGTACCTCTCCGCAGATCTTTATTCGCGGTATCGGTCAGCGCGCGCCCTTCGCCCGCTTTGATCCCTCTGTCAGCGTGTATCTGGACGGCATTTTTATTCCCCGCCCCGACGGGCAGTTGCTGGACACGATTGATGTCGACAGCGTGCAGGTCTTGCGCGGCCCACAGGGCACGCTGTTCGGCAAGAACAATACCGGCGGTGCACTGGTGTTTACGCTCACCAAACCGGGCGAGGAATTTGGCGGCTATATTGATGCCGGCCTGGGCAACTACAACGAGCAGCGACTGCAGGCGGCCGTCGACATGCCGATCAACGACGAGCTGTTTACCCGGGTATCGGTCAACACCCGCCGTCGAGACGGCTTTCTGAAAGACGCTACCGGACGCGAGAACCAGTCCATTGATCGTCTGTCGGCGATCTTTCAAAGTCGCTGGCTGGCCAGTGACGAGCTGACGGTCGATGCCTTTGCCTTTGTCGGCCGCACCCGCGAAAACTTCCCCTCCTATCACTGCCGCATCAATAACGAAGACGCGTTGTTCGTGAATGGACTGGGCATTCTCTGGCCGGGCGATACCGATCCGAACAACCCCTCGGCCTACGTCGACAACTGTAATGCCAATGCCCGCGACGCGCAGCCGGACCTGCACACCAATCAGGGGGATAGCCAGCGACAGCGCAAAGACAACGACGAGCTGATGCTGGGACTGACCTTTGATTATCAGTTCAGCGACAACCACAGCATGAAGGCCATTTTGGGCTATCGCGATGCGACCAAGATGAACCCGCAGACAACGGCGGACGAAGGTGGCCCCGCCGAGTTCTTGCGCGCCGACCTGCTGGGCGACAGCATTCAGGAGTCGCTGACGCTGGAACTGCAGTTTAACGGCGTGCTGTTCGACAGCGTCGACTATGCCGCCGGTATTTTCTATCAGGACGAGTACAAATCGGAGCGTTTCAATACCGCCAACCCACTGGTGGGCTCGGAGCCGATTAACTTCCTCGGCCTCGCCGCCGGGCAGGCAGGCGTTGATATTGCCGCCCTGACGGACTTACTGGAAACGGTCACCGGACTCATCCCCGGCGGCACCGTGCCGCTGGTTGCCGCCGCCCTGCCACTGGCAACCGTGCAGGATTTTGAAATCGACGGCCAGACCTTCGCCGCCTTCACCCAGGCAACCTGGCATGTCACCGATCACTTTGAGCTGACACTGGGCGGACGCTACACCGAGGAAACCCGCGATTCGTATCTGGTGACCCGAAGCGCCGACCTGGAGGAGGTCACATCGATCGTCAGTGGCGCCGATCCGCGCTTTATTCCGCTGCTGCCGTCAATGGGCGCCATGGCGTTTCTCGGTCGCTGGTCGCAAGACCCGCTCACCATTGCCAACAATATACTGCGTGAGCAATTTCCCGGCGATATTCGTGCGCCGCTTGGCGATGCCAAGATCGACACCCGCGAAGACACCTTCCGCCAGTTCACCCCGATGGCCTCTGCCGCGTATATTTTCCCGGAGGAAATGCTGGATGGCAGCCTGATCAATTCCGCCATGGTCTACGCCACCTGGAGCAATGGCTTCAAATCGGGCTTTCAGGAACCGTTTGGCCTCGACGGCCTGAGCGTGGTGGAGCCGGAAGAACTGGAAAACCGCGAAATCGGCATCAAGATCGACGCTCTGGAACGCTCGCTGCGAGTCAATCTGGCGGCCTATTCCATGACCTTCAAAAACATGCACCTGATCACCGTCAACGTCGATACCAACAACACGCTGGTAGTGGGCTCCCAGAATGCCGGGGAATCGGTGATTGAAGGGGCTGAGCTGGAATTCATGTGGTTCCCGAGCATGAACACCATGATCAACCTCACCTACAGCAACAACAACTATCGCTATGAAGAGTTCATGGACAACGACCTCAAGTCGCTGGCATTGCGCGGTGAGTATGTACCGATAGACCGCTCTGACGAAGAGTTTGCCGTCTCTCCCGAAGAGACCGCGTCGCTGGGCATTCAATACACCTTGAACACCGACATCGGCCGCTTCGTGCCGCGCCTGGACGCCAGCTATAAAAGCGATGTGTATCTCGGGCTGGATCGCGGTGCCTGGGAGGCCGCCAAACGCAAAGAGGCACTGTCTTACGCCGATGCCTACGTACTGCTCGACGCTCGCGTGAGCTGGAGCAACCCCGAGGACGACCTGAGTATTGCCGCCTACGTCAAAAACCTGACCGACGAACGCTATGAGATCGGCGCGGTGTCAGCCGGAGACAGCATCGGCACCTTCACCAGCGTATTGGGCGAGCCGCGCATGTATGGCGTGGAAGTGCGTAAAACCTTTTAAGCGTTTTTCACAGGTGCTCGAAAGAGCCTTGGGCAGACCTCGGATGTCACCCGCTGAGGCTGCCCTTTTTTCTTAGCTGGAAGCCATCACCATGAAACTGGAACCGGGAAAAACCGCGCTGATTACCGGCGCAGCAGGCGGGCTGGGCAGCGCACTGGCCAGAGCACTGGCTGCGCGCGGCTGTCATCTGGCGCTGGTCGATATCGATCAGCAGGCACTGGAAACGCTGGCGGCGGAGCTTTACAGCCCGACACTGAGCGTCAGCTGTCACACCGTAGACCTGCGCAACCGAGCCGCGATTCAGACACTGGCAGAGGACGTACGCCAGCAGCACTCAGCGCTGCATTTGCTGATTAACAATGCCGGGATCACCCTGCAGAAAAGTGTAGAAACACACAGCGAGGCCGACTGGCAGCGTGTCTTTGACCTGAACTTCTGGGGCACGGTGAATAGCTGCAAGGCGTTTTTGCCAATGCTGAAAACCGCCGGTGGCGCGCATATCGCGAACCTGTCGAGCATGGCGGCCTGCTACGGTATGCCCAGCCAGAGTTCCTACAGCAGCAGCAAGGCCGCCGTTCAGGCCTACAGTGAATCGCTGCGCGCCGAGTTGCGCGGCCAGCATATTGGCGTGACTTGCATAAACCCCGGCGCCATCAACACCCAGATGATTCAGGCCACACTGCGCGAGTCGGATGATATTGCTCAAGCCGAGGCCAATATGGCACTGGCTCAGCGCTTTGGTATTGCGCCGGCCAAAGCCGCGCAGAAAATCCTCGCCGCCGTGGAGCGCAATCAGGCGCAGCGTTTTATCGGCGTCGATGCCAGGCTGTATAGCCTGCTGAGCAAACTGTTTCCCGCTGCAGTGTCATACGCGCTGGCGAAAAGTTATGAGCGCGTGAGCGGTCGTAGTGAGGCGCTAACCGACCGCCCTTAGTTCATTTTGTCGCAGGCGCTCATCACCCGGTTGCGCCCATGTTGCTTGGCGCGATACAGCTGCTCATCAGCCGCCATCAGCAGCGGCAGACCCTCACCGTCTTCCAACGGAATTTGGGTGGCTAAGCCAAGACTGACGGTGACCACATCGGCCACCGTCGACTTCTCATGGGGAATCGCCAGCGACTCAATGGCCTGACGCAGCCGCTCAGCCAGGTGCATGGCACCGGCGTGATCCGTCTCGGGCAGCAGGCAGACAAACTCTTCCCCCCCAAAACGGGCCAATACATCGCGACCGCGCTCAACATTCTGACTCAGCGTTTTGGCAATCGCTTTCAAACATTCATCACCCTGCAGGTGACCGTAGTGGTCGTTGTAGCTTTTGAATTGGTCGACATCGATCATCAGCAACGACAGGGCTTTGCGATTGCGCAGGCAGGATCGCCATTCAGCGCGCAGGCGATCATCCAGAACCCGGCGATTGGGCACGCCAGTCAGGCCATCCATCGACGCCAGATTACGCAGGGTATCCGCCTGCCATTTCAGTGTGAGATGAGTCTTTACTCGCGCTTTAACAACAGCGGGATTCACCGGCTTGCTGATGAAATCCACAGCCCCCGCCGCCAGCGCAGCCGATTCTTCCTCCGGGCTGTGCTGCGAGGTCACGAAAATCACCGGAATCGCCGCCGTATCCAGCTCGGCCTTGAGCTGCCGACAGACTTCCAGGCCGTCCATATCCGGCATCAATACATCAAGCAGCACCAGATCAGGCTGGTTCTCATGGCACATCGCCAGTGCCTCTTGCCCACTGGTAGCCATAAAGACTTCGTAGTCATCGGCGAACAAGGGATAGAGCGAGTGAATGTTTACCGGCTCGTCATCCACTATCAACAAGCGGGGAACGTGCTCAACGGATTGCGTGGGCCAGGCCATCAGTTCGTCACTGTGTGTGGCGAAAGGTCTCGGCATTTACACTCCTTGCTCTGACTGCCCGTCAAGCCAACGGCCCAGGGTTTCCGCAGCGGCGCTGAAATTCAGCTGATTCATGGCGGGTTCTATCTCTCTCATTACGGGGTGTTGCCCCATCCCTTTTGTTTTGATCTGGCGGTACACGGCCACTGCCCGCATATTGTTCTGTTTCAAGAGCTGTTGAAGCTCATTGGCCAGAGCTTTCATCGCCTGTTCATCGACAGTGTTGATGTCGGCCTCACGGCTATCATTGCCGCTATCCCGCGCCACCCCCTTGAACACCGAACAAGCCTCATCCAATAGCACTCGCGCTTCATTAATCGCAGCACGCGGGTCCTGCTCCTCGTCCCGACAAAGCCGCTCGGCTGTGAGCAGGCTGTCGGCCAGCGCATTTGCGCCCAGCGTTGCAGACGCTCCGCGCAAACCGTGCAATAGGCGCGCCACCATATCACGATCGCCAGCGTCAAGCGCGCTGTCTACCGCCTGAAAGCTATTGCAGTGATGCTCGGCAAAATAGGCCAACTGCTCCATCAGCAGTGACTTTTTGTTTCCCATGCGCTCCAGCGCCGCGGAAAGATCAAAGCCCGGCGGCGACGGCAGACTCCCAGACTCCGACCCATCAACGTCATGCGCCACACGTTCAGGCACCGAAGCAAGCGGCTTGCGCCCGCAGGCACGAAGAATACTGGCAACCAGTATCGGCAACTCAAAGGGCTTGCCGACGTGGTCATTCATCCCCGCATCAAGGCAGGCCTGGCGATCGCTGGGCATGGCATTGGCCGTCATGGCAATAATCGGCAGCGACGTCAGTGCGAGTTCCTGACGAATCTTGCGGCTGGCGGTAAAGCCGTCCATCTCCGGCATTTGCAGATCCATCAGCACCACATCAAAATCCTGCCGCTCGCGAAGAAGGTCCACGGCGATGCGGCCGTTTTCCGCCAGCACGATCTGCGCGCCCTCCAAGGCCAGCAACTCTCTCGCGACCTGCTGGTTGGTGGGATTATCCTCGACCAGCAAAATCGTCAGACCGCGCAGCGACTGCACCGCCGGACGCTCATCTGTTTTGACAGGCGGTGCTGGCCGTTGCTCATCCAGTGTGCCCTCAACCGCCCGATAGATATCGCTAGCCGTTGCAGGCTTCGCCAGAAACGCGTCGAACAACTCCTTTGGCGAACGCCCTTCGCTATCGTAGGTTTCCCAGCTGTGGGCAGTCACTAAAATCAGTGTTAAGTGCGGTGCGACGCCATCGCGCAATGTGGCGGCCAGTTCGCAGCCATCCATGCCCGGCATGACCCAGTCGATCAGCGCCGCATCGAAAGACTCGACGTTTTCCTTCAGTATCGCCAAGGCCTCGGCAGCACTGCCCGCTTCCTCACACTGCCAGCCCAGCGACTCGCAGGCGCGAACCGCTACCTGCCGCGCCGCGGTGTTGTCCTCCACCAGCAACACCCGTCGGGATTGATGCGGCGTCTCGCTGCCTTGAAGCACCTCGCCCAGCGACTCAGCGTCGGCTTTTAACGGCAGCGAAAAAGAGAACACACTGCCGCGCCCTTCTTTGCTATCCAGCTCCAGCTCACCGCCCATCAAATGGATCAGACGCTGGCTGATCACCAGCCCCAGCCCGGTTCCCCCGTAGCGCCGCGTGGTGCCCGCTTCAGCCTGAGTAAAGGATTTGAATAGCCGCTGCTGCTGTTGCTCGGACATCCCGATACCAGTGTCGCGCACGCTGATACCCAGCACCACATCATCGCCCTCGCGGTATTGCACAATAATACCCACGGTCACTTCACCCCGCTCGGTGAACTTCACGGCATTACCGGCCAGATTGAGCAACACCTGTTTGATACGCAGAGCATCACCAAGCAGTCGAGCGGGAATCTCGGGACTGATATCGAACAGCAACTCCAGACGGGTTTCGTCCAGCTGCATATTCAGGATATTGGCAACGTCGCGCAGCAGCTGCTCAACGCTGAACCACTGCGGATCGAGCTGCATTTTGCCCGCGTCAATTTTGGAGAAATCCAGAACGTCGTTAATAATCCCCAGCAGTGCCCCCGCGGCATCGCCGGACTTGCGAACATAGTCACGTTGGTGGTCATCGAGATCAGTCTGTTTGAGCAGAGTGAGCATCCCCAGCACGGCATTCATCGGCGTTCGAATTTCATGGCTCATATTGGCGAGAAATTCACTCTTCGCGCGGCTCGCCTCCTCAGCAGCAACCTTGGCCTGCTCCAGTTCCTGCAACTCAGCCTTGCGGCGGGTCAGATCGATCACAATCGTGAGAAAACTGAGGTCCTCATCATTGCCATTAACCAGCGAACTGGTTTTCAGCAGCACGGGGAATTCGCTGCCGTCACGGCGTGCAAAACACCACTCTCGCTCGTCCTGAAAACCTTCACGCAGCAAGGTGCGGGTATCCAGCTTGCCGCCCTGGACCTCGGCAGTGACATCTACGGCGTCCCAAAAATCGCGCCCGACAAAGAAGTCGGTGATGCGCTTTTGACCCACTACCTCCTCAGCCTTGTAGCCCAGCATTTGCTCCGCCGCCGGATTGAACAGAAGGATGCGCCCGCTGGGACTACTCACCACAATGCCGTAACCGGCGCGCTTGAGAATCGCCTTCTGCATGGTCATCGCCGACCGCAACTCGCGGGTGCGCTCCGCCACCTGCTCTTCCAGTTCCAGATTGAGCTTGCGAAGCTTGATCTGGGTTTCGCGCATCTCGCGGATATCGCGAATAATACTCGCGGCGCCAATCACCTTGCCGTTTTCACCGCGCATGGGCGAGACATTCACCGACACTTCGATCAGCTGCCCATCACGATGCTGGCGCAGCGTCTCGAACGGCGGCACCGCTTGCCCAGCGACCAGCGTTCGTTTCAATTTTTCAAACTCTGCCTGCCGCTCAGCAGGCACAATCAATGTCGACACAGACTGGCCCAGCGCCTCTTCAGCACTGTAACCAAACATGGCCTCAGCCGCCGGGTTCCAGCTGGTAATCGTCGCTCGCTCATCCAGCCCAACGACCGCGTCATTGCTACCCTGAATAATCGCCAGCAGCTCGGCACTACTGGTAATCGCTACCTCCCGGCGGCGAGCATTCACCAAAAACTGCAGAATCAAGATCAGCGCAAGCAGCAGGAAAGCCCCGAAGGTCAGCAGATTCAGATTACGGGAATGGCCTACGTAGTCACCAACAGCACCGTCATTAGCGGCCACGACCAGAAATACGGCGTTATCCTGGTCATAAGCAAGATGATGAATCGCCACATGCCAAGGACTGTCTGCCGTCGTATAGGCGCCTGCATCGCTGCGCATGGGCAAATCAAATTGCTGCGCCCAGCGGTAGGGCTCGCCAAATTCAAAGGCATAGCGTTTACTGGAATCGGGATGTAACAGGAAATCACCGTCTGGGCCTAGCAGATAAACATCCACCCCCCTCGGTAAATCCTTGCGCAGCAACTGCTCTGCAAAGCTGAAATCCACATTGACGACAAGCAAGCCCAGTTTGCGCTGCTGTTCGTCAAACAAAGGGGTGATTAAACGCAAGGTCGGCACCAGGGGCATTTCGATCCGCCCCAGCTCCCGATTGAGGCTAATCGCGGAGGCGTAAACGCCCCGATCATCGCGGGACACCGCCTCGATATAGTAGTCACGATGCGATTTGTTCTGTAGCTCGGTGTCCGCAACCGGCCATAGCTCTCCCGAGCTGAGTCGATCTACCCGAACCAGCTCCTGACCGGGGTCCACAGCACTGATGATGCGAAGCTGCCGAACCTCATCCCGCTGACGCATATACGACAGGAAGTCGTGATGAAGCCGGTCTTTCTGGGAAGCATTCAGCGCGCCAGCTTTTGCCATCGCCGTCTGAACCGCTGCCACGGATGACAACTGAGAAAGCATCTGGGTGTCACGCTCGAGCAAGTCAATACGACTGCGCAAGCTGCTGCTGCGAGCGCCTAATTGTTGTTGCAGTTGGGTATTTAAGCGGGCTTCTGCCCGCTCAGTGGCAAGATGCTCGGACAGCGGAAACAGGAAGACGAAAGCCACAACGAATACCAGCAACACCAGCAGTATCAGCCGCGCTCCCAGTATGTCGATACTCTCTCTTATCGCATTTCTCAAGCCAGGGGCTCCCGTTTCTTATGTTATTCGGCCGACTGACGGCATCAGCATTCGAGTAAGATTCTAGCCCGTTGTTCAAATTCCGGGTCGATAGGCGCGACAGCGGGCGCGCCGAAATGCGCAAGCCAGGCATCCTGAACACACTGCATAGCGTGGACCCTGGCGTAATACTTGTCATTGGCGGGAATTAAGTGCCATTCAACCGGAGAGCTGCTGTACTCCAGCAAATCCTCAAAAGCCGACTGATACTCCGCATAACGCTGAAAGGCGCTCAGATCCGAGCCCGTCAACTTCCAGTGCTTCTCGGGATTATTCAGCCGCGCCAACAGACGCTGCCGCTGGGTCTCCTCATCGATGTACAGCAGGATTTTGAACAGCAGAATGCCGTCATCAATCAGCATCTGTTCAAACTGGGCAATTTCCCGACGCGCGCGTTCTACATCGTGCAGGCCATTTTCTACCCGCTCAATCAGTAAGCGCCCGTACCAGGAGCGGTCAAATACGGATATCTGTCCCGGCTTGGGCAGGCGTTCCCAGAAGCGCTGCAGATAATGCTGTCCGCGTTCGCGCTCATCCGGCGCGCCGGTGGGATGCACGCGCACACTGCGGGGATCCATGTAGCGCACTGCCCGCCGCAGCAGGCCCCCTTTGCCGGCGCCATCCGGCCCTTCCACTACCAGCACCGCACGCTGCCGGTTGCGGAACAGACTGAGTTGCATCGACATGAGCGCCAGTTGCAGGGCGTCCATCTGCCGCTGGTAATCCGGTTTCGACAGGCTCGGGTAGGTCAGTTTATCCAGCGAAGCCATCCGGCCACTCCCTTGCAATGCTCGGCAAAGAGTTACTGTACCCCGACTCGGCAACTCCGCGAAATCCGTGTTACACCTCACTGCCCAACACGTCACAGAAACCAAATTCCTGCTTTGTCCGTAAACAAGGCAAAACGTCAGCAGAGAGCAAAAGCATGATCTCCAAGGAAGCGACCGCCGTGCACGAGGCCCTGCTCAAGGCCGGGCTGGAAACGCCCATGCGCCCCCAGAGCGCATTGAGCAATGACCAGAAAATACAGCGCATCAGCGACTTAATGCTGGGTGTTATGGAGACTCTGGGATTGGATCTGAGCGATGACAGCCTGGAGGAAACCCCGCACCGCATCGCAAAGATGTACGTCGACGAGATTTTCTGTGGTCTGGATTACAGCAACTTTCCCAAGATCACCAATATCGACAACAAGATGCGGGTAGAAGAGATGGTGAAAGTCAGTGGCGTCAGCGTCACCAGCACCTGCGAGCACCACTTTGTGACGATTGACGGGGAGGCAACGGTTGCCTACATCCCCCGCGACAAAGTGATCGGACTCTCCAAGATCAACCGCATTGTGCGCTTCTTTGCACAGCGTCCTCAGGTACAGGAGCGCCTGACCCAGCAAGTGCTGGTGGCGCTGCAAACCCTGCTGGAAACCGACGATGTGGCGGTCACGGTGGATGCCATCCACTACTGCGTGAAAAGCCGCGGCGTGATGGACACCAACTCCCGCACGCAAACCACCGCGTTGGGGGGTAGCTTCAAAACCGATCCCTCCACCCGCAACGAGTTCCTCAGTCAGAGCTGCCGCTAGTCGGCAGCCCCTTCCGGAGACAGCCGCGCCAAGGGAATACGCAGGTTATTCCCCATGGCGCTTCCCGGCTGTCCGACCATTTCATCGTAGGCACTTTGTTGCACCAGAAACTGGGGACAGTCACTCAGGGACAAGCTCTCACGCAAGGCCGGCAAGTGCCGCGAACTGAGTCGCTTCCCGTGGTGATACAAAGCTCGTCGCTCACCGTTAATCACTGCCATGGCGCTGTATAAGCCGCCATCCAGCGCGTGAATTTCCAATGCGCTGGCGGCATGGCTATCAATCTGTTCCAACTCAAACCGTTTCATAACAACCTCCATTGACCTTGGCTATACGCCTGCGGCCCTCAAAGGGTTCTCGCGGCTGTGGCATAATCACCCACCTCCCTTTCCATCAAGAAGGATTGCCCTGATGACGCTCCCGACGCTACGCGATGCCAGCCTGATCCAAAAAGGTCGCTATGCCATTTTGCAATTTGAACGCGATGACGTGATGAACGCCCTGACGGGCACCGCACTGATCGACGATATTTGCGATGCGATCGACTGGGCAAACGCCAATGCAGAGATCAGTTGCCTGATCCTGACCGGCGCCGGACGCGCCTTCAGTGCGGGCGGCAACGTTAAGGAAATGCGGGACAAACAGGGCATGTTCGCCGGTAGCGCCAGCGAAATTTCCGACGCCTACCGGCGTGGCATTCAGCGCATCAGCAAGGCGGTATTCAACGCGGAAGTGGTCACCATCGCGGCCGTTAATGGCGCCGCCATTGGCGCAGGCTTTGATCTCTGCTGCATGTGCGACCTGCGCATCGGCAG